>Ga0209652_1002124_pt1 | contig 15608 bp, 13 predicted proteins | sample SaaInl74LU_5_DNA_FD_184641 | JGI IMG/M metagenome (GOLD analysis project Ga0209652, IMG submission 184641) | Marine microbial communities from expanding oxygen minimum zones in the Saanich Inlet - ESP_74LU_5_DNA (SPAdes) (version 2) | ecosystem: Environmental > Aquatic > Marine > Intertidal zone...
GCGGACTTGGAGAGTGAAGAGGATGCCTCTTCTGTTGTATCTGAGAACGCGTCTGAGGTGGGATCGCAGTCGTCTATTGAGGACAGTGCATAAAAGGGAAGCTGTTGATTGCCATATGCACAGTGTGAGATACGATATGGCCATCAACTGAGGAGCTTGAACATCTTATCTCATGCTGTGAATATGACAATCAATAGCTTCTAGCATTCCATTATTCTCTGTTACTATAGTATTGAAGGTTATACACCACTACTCATGCTATATTCCGATGAATCAGCATTGCTACATCCTCGTAGGTTATCTGATGAATCCCATTTTGTGATATACACCAGCACTACTTTTTCACAAACATCGTATCTAACGCTGTGAACATGACAATCAACAGCCTCTTGCGTCCCATTATACTCGGTTACGATAGTATAGAAGGATGCACCACTACTTATGCTCTTTTTAGCTTTGACACACTGACCTTGGTCTACTACTTCAACCTTACAACGGAGTACTGTAAATATCATATGAACAAAGAGAAAAGTTGGTGTTAAATTGTTTAAATCCATGTTATCAGCTCAACTGGTCTAAATCCCTCTACGAAGACCCTATCTACTCCCTATTCCCTATCACATCATTGCACTATTTTATACCTTCTGGTGAACAAACATGTCCCCAACAATGACAGGATCACCCTTTGTAATCACACTCACTCTCAAACTACCAGACCCATAATTTTCCAAGTAGACCTGCTCATACTCATTCTTTGGAGCTTGCTGAGCCTCAACAGTACGTGCATTGGCAGCACGAAAGTCTGCATCCGACTCGCTCTCCACAATTGTTGATTTTGGCGAAGAAGATCCAGGCGTTTCTCCTAACTGAAAGCGAAATGGTGGGTATATTTCCAACACAGATGGATCATCTTTACTAGCTACAGCACCAGATGATAACCACAATTCTTTCTTGGATCCGCCTGATAGTGCAACCACTCCCCCGACAAGGCCCTGTGCGACTCTCCCCTCTCCCACCTCTTTTTCAGCGATCTTACCAAAGTATTGATATGAATCTGGTCGCAACGGAGAGGGTAACTTCAACAATGGACTAAAATCCGATTTATTGTACCACAACAACTTCCATTCTCCATCTAATGCACTGCTGTATTCCGAAGGAGAGGATGATTTAAGTGGATTGAAGGGAATCAAATTTTGTATCGCTTGTGCAATAGCCTCGTCGGATGATTTACTAGCAATAGCTAGTAGTAGCGCATCTCTCTCTTGTGGAATGGATGCAGTTGAAGTAGGGTCAATTGATGAAAAGGGAGATGCCACCACTTTTGCTGAGGCGGGTTGATTATTGCTACCCAGAATAAAATTTGTTGCTAGGAACGAAGTGAAAGCCTGACTAACGAGGCTTCTTCGTGAGACTTGTTTATCACTACATTCAGCTGCTTGTTTTGCTGCGGTAGCCGTAGTAATTGCATCATCGTTTGAGGAGGCAGATGCAGAAACACAACATACAGAGCTTCTTTCTGTATATGAACTGCTGCTGTAGCGGCTAAAGCTACCTACGCTCGAGGAGATAGGCGGTTGGAACGAAACCGATGGGGCAATGAGGGAACATAACAGCAATGATATAGCCACCATGATGGTAGATTTGCCACCTCTATTTGTTGCTATTATCATCGTTATTATATTTTATTAGCGTTCTGGGTTTTGGCACGCACTGACGGTGCCTAGTGACTGGATTGATATGGGACTGGGCTGGGGTGCGAGAGAACAAGTGAGAGAGAGAGATGAGAGAGCAAAAGCTAACGGCAGCTTTCTCTTCTTTGAGAGAATGAACTGTCTTCTAACTGTCTTTGTCACATCAAATTTTTGCCGATTTCGCACTCTCACATGAAATTTTGTAGCTTTGCGCTCCTCCTACCAAGTCACCTCTTGTCCTCTTTCTTTTCCGCATACTCAATCTCACAATATTTGAAAGCCATCCACTACTTACATCTCACGATACTAGCTCTCAGAAATACACACAATGGCCATCAAATTCAATAGTCGCCGCAAGGCTTCCAAGTCTGTCAAGCAGGATGTTTCAGCTCAATACTCTCAGCGCCTCTCCGGCAAGCAGGGCGTTTCAAACGTTTCGACCACGAACAGGACTGAACCAGTATTGCTTTACAAGGAGCAGCGTGCAGAGACCAGCTCTGATGAAACTAGAGATGTTCACCCTATGGCGAGACTATTTGACGATGCATCCAGCGTGATTTCTGGTGCTATGTCGGAAGCTGCCAGTATGGCAAATGACGTTAAGATGATTATTGCCGCAGACGTCGATGATAATGTGAGCGCTTTGGGGGAAGAGAGGAGTGTAGCACCACAGCCTGAACCCGAAAAGATTAAGGTATATGGAGGTCCAAATGACTTGGCTAGGCTCATCAAGGATCTTGGCCAGCAGGAAAAAAAGATGGAAAAGCTTGGGCAAGAGTACATCAATGCTGAAAAAGATGTGAGGAACACTAGGAAGAGAATTAAGGCTCTATCTGAGAAGCTCAACTTGGATGGTGCGATTAATGAATGCGAACAGGAGCAGGAGGACGATGAAGGAAGCCTTGGAGAAAGCGTCGTGGAGCACCTTGCCGCTGCAGGAGGCGAAATTGTCCGTTTTAGCAGTCGTATTGAGGATGCTGCCACCAAGGCCATTTTCCCTCGCAGTAAATAAACTGTATGAACGGAGGAGATGAGATGTTGTTTGTATTCACTAGTCCATATTAATTATTTTGTTACCTGATCGGGGTACCGTACAGAATGTATGTTACGTACACAGCTTCTAAACTTCTTTGGATGTAGTACCATATTATTGATATAAACCTTGTTTAAGTGTTGCTTTTGACTGTTCATGGTTGATTTTTGCATATTGATTATGTTACACATCACAATTCCAACACTTGAACTCCTAATTAACTGTAATAGAGAGAGTGCTTTCAGACATGACATATGAAATCAGACTTCATTAATACATTATTTGAGTGAAATGCGTCGATGGCGACTACAATTTCTCAACGACGGCATGAGCCCCGACAAATGTTCGCCTCCGTGATATAGTTAATAGTATTGTCGAGTGATTGAAGCGTATATGCTTGTTATTTTCGAAACGTGTGCGTGTAGCTGCAGCGCCAAGGAGCGGCAGCTTCATTGATGTCAAAAAATGGCAGCATGTTTTCTGGTTTTGGGTTCTGAGGTCTAATGCGAAGATAGGAAAAGAGAAAAGAACCGGCTGGATACTTTCGAAGAAGAAGAAAAAGCTTTCGCTTCTGTAATCTCGGCCAAATTTTTGCCTGCCCAGCACAACACCTCGTCCTCTTACACTTTCCATAATCTTTACAATACCTTAAATAATACGTCCCCAATGGCCATCAAATTGTTCAGTAGCCGCCGCAAGGCTTCCAAGTCTTCTGTCAAGCAGGACGATTCATCTGAATACTCAACGTGCCCCGTCAAACAAGTCGCTTCAACCAAGAACAGGGAGGCTGAACCAGTATTGCTTTACAAGGAGCAGCGTGCAGAGATTTACTCTGAAGAAATTAACCCTGAAGAAACAAGAGATGTTCACCCTATGGCGAGACTCTTCGACGATGCTTCTAGCTTGATTTCTGGTGCTTTGTCGGGAGCCACCAGTATGGCAGAAGACGTTCAAAGTATCATTACCGCAGATGTCGAAGATGTGAGCGTTTTGGAGGAAGAGAGGAGTGTAGCACAGTATCGGCCTGAACCGACTCAGGTGTATGGAGGTCCAAATGACTTGGCCAGACTCATCAAGGACCTTGGCCGGCAAGAAAAAAAGATGGAAATGATTAGACAGGAATACGTCAAGGCGGGAAAAGATGTGAAGTACACTAGGATGAGGATTAAGGCTCTATCCGAAAAGATCAATTGGGATGAAAACAGTACGGTTAACGATCAAGATGACGACAATAAAAGCGTCGGGTCTGTTGGAGGCGAAATTGTCCGTTTAGGAAGTCGTATTGAGAATGCTGCCACCAAGGCCATTTTCCCTCATGACCACGACAACAAGAAAAGCCTTTCCATTGGTTACGAAATTGTCCGCTCTTGCAGTCGTATTGAGGATGCTGCCACCAAGGCCATTTTCCCTGTTTGAACTGATGAACATGAGGATCGATGAGTTGTTGACCTCATTATTTTGTTAAGGAAAGTTTCCTATAAATGTGATCAAATTAGTTGTTAATTATATCTTCAGACCCCAATTTCAATACCCAGAGGCGCTTCTTTGGTAGATACCTGCTGCTCCTCTTCCATCCACTCAATGGTTTCTTGTGCATTCTCCTGAAACTCTTCCACTAACTCGTTGAGAGGTAAGATACTGAATGGTTCTTCCAAGCTGACTGCAATTTCTTCGATGCCAAAGAAGAGGAAGCAGATAATACAGATTGCTGGGATCATACCAGTGTGGTTCCAAGAGGTAGCAAAAACATCATAGAATGCGAAGGGCATGAAAGCCATCCAAAGAGTGAGGAACTTCAATGTATGCCGAGTGTAGAGTAGTGGTATTGGCGTCATATACAATCGCTCACATTCTGCACAAGCAGTCGCAACATTGTTGAATGTGTTGATGATTGTCCGTTTGTCTAGGTTGGATATATCTTCAGAGAATCCATCGACAGCACGGTGGACATCGTAATGACTTCTGTGCAATTTGTTCCGTGCACTGAGCAATCTCTGCACTTGCTGTTCATCTGGCATGTTCTTTTTTAGATCCTCTGCGTAGGTTGTATCAAATCCTCCGCTCACCTCGTGTTGCAATGTTCGGACTACGGCCCATGAAGCTGCACTAAGCTTTTTTACACCCTCAACATTGGAAGTACCCGAACTAGCCGCCATGAGTATCATGTTTCCCAACGATGAACAAGCCACTTCCCAGTGATGAAAGGCATCCTTATACCGTCCAAAGCTGCAATCATTGCGAAACACAAGCAATAGTCCTAACGGACCCCCACAAAGGAAGAATGGTTCCGTAGGCAAGGCCAACTTGAAAGTAAGTGCAGATGGTAGCAAATCAGCTAATGGAGCCTCATGATGCACCTCATTCAAATCCGTCCATCCCTCAATCAAAAGCTCATTCCAAAGAATAATCCCCACACAAATCACCGCTAATATTGCTGCCTCGTCCAGCAAATTCTTGACAATGGGAGATTTATCAAATTTGAATAGATTAGCAAAGAAACGATCGGAAGCACGATGACGTAGCCAATCGTCGTGGCTGTAGCGTGCATATTGGTTGGATAGACGAGCTTGTTCCATTTCACTTGCCATTAGTTCGGCGGTGTCATAATTGTCTTCTTGTACGTCGTTGCTGTCTGAGTTTAGGGATGAGACTTGTAGTGATGTGGACCGAGTCTTGACGCATTTTGATTGTGTTCCAATCGGAGTAAAGGCAAGAGCAGAGAAGGATCCACCATTAAATTTGTTGCTGCTAGTCACAAGAGCAACAAGGCCGATGCTAGCATGTAAGTGCTTCATGTTGCTTGTTTCGGTGGTTAGTGTAAAAAATGCCGCCTTCGTCTCCTTCGACAGACTGCGAGCGGTGGGTTGTGGCATATGATAAGTATGGTGGCAGTGTGGTTGGACGGAGGGAAGCGGGCAAGAGAGAAGAGAATGCAGGTCGCGCGTGTGTTATTTAGGGTGCTTTCTTCAATGCTTTCTTCTTGCCCACATGGAACATAAGACCACTTTCATCATCGACCAAGCACCACAAAGCACCAGCTAATACAGCAAGCGCCAAAGGGAACACATAGAAATGACACTCACCAATAGAATCAAGCCTTGCTAAGCACAAGTCATTATGTTTTATTGAGACCTGGATTCGCAAAAGTATACGGCAATAAACCTACGATGGTAAATAAGGAAGAAGAAGTAACTAAAACAGTAGGGATGGACCAGAAGAAAAAGATAAACTGCTGCTGTCCTTCACCCAACATTACCCGCATCGACGATGATGAGAAAGGACTACACGTTGACATACACCGCGGACTCTTCGCCTCCAATAATGAGAAGAGCACAACAATCATCAATACCACCTCCACGACCAATAACTTGAACTTGAATACCAACTGGTACGATCAACTACTATCCAACGTCCGATGGCACCGAGTCAAATACAAATCAAGCCGCTTCCAAAAAGACTGCACCACGCCCTGCTACACTGCCTTTTACGGTGGACGTCCCGAATATGCACCGTACATTCCTATTCCTCAATGGTTCCAACCATTAATTGACGAGGTCAATTCTCATCTTGGAGACCATGTTCAATTCAATGCCTTTTTATTGCGATTGTACTTTGACGGCAATGATGAGATCGCTTGGCATACTGATGGTAGAACCTTTCTTGGCGAGAAGCCTACCATCGCAAGTCTTAGTTTGGGATGTAAGGCCACATTTGAGATGCGGCGAATGACGAATGTTTGGCCTTGTGTGAATGGAAGCAATAACATATCATCTAACAACTCTACCACAAACACAAAAAGTGCAGCTACTGCTACAGGAGTAGACACAACCACACCAATACAATCATTTACACTCCACGATGGAGACTTGCTAGTTATGAGAGGAAACACACAAAAGCATTGGCATCATCGTGTTCCAAAAGAAAAGGGACGTGGTGTTCGATTGAACATTAACTTTAGATATGTGTTGCCAGGTCAAGATGCTGAGCGGGGTCAAATGACGTATTATAAGTACATGGTTTTCGGGGATGTGCCAATTGATCAGGATCCTCCTAGCTGGACATATGATGAAATAGTATCAAAGAAGGGTGGTATGATGAACTTTGTTCAAAAGGGGGTCAAGTGCCACGGTTCCAAGAGAGAACAGCAGCAGCAGCAGCAGCAGCAGCAGCTGTCGACCAAAAGAGAAGAATCCAACAATAATGATAGCAATGCCGCAGCCGCAGCCTCCTCCTCTAGCCGCAGCAGTAAAGAATCAGACATCGCAAGATACTTGACAAGTGAGCAAAGTGTCGATAGAGAAGTGTTCATGTCCCTGCCAGACGACATACGTGAAGAACTTGTTGGTCAATGGAAATCGCAACAGAATCAACAGCAGTCAGCAGCAAATACAATATCACCATTACAATCAAGCAGTAGTTCAAAGAGAAAAGAAAGTACACAAAATGTTGCATCTTCTTTTGAAAGGAAGACGAAAAAGAAAAAGGGAACGATTGATTCCTTCTTTGCAAAGAGATAATAACAAGTTTTTAAAGTGGTATAGGCTAGCTAAGTCTTATCATTGCAAAGTGCAGATCCTGGCAAGGTCTTATCTGAATTTCTTTTTCTAGATCATACGGCAATGTTGTAGTTTTGAAGACAGCGTATTCTTAGGCTGATTATTTCGCAAGTCTCCTTCACCTACATGATTTGAGGCAAAAGTGCAAGCCCAGCAATAGTCAAACAAATCATGAGCGCTTCACTGCTCTCTTCATCCACCATCCCGTCCATCACAGGCAAGTTCATCGTGGCAGATCTGGGATTCATCATCCCGAACGCAGCCCTGGAGTCCTCCTGCATGTGTTCTGTGGCAAGCTTGTCTTTGAGAAGTCCCATTTGGAGAGTAAGATCCGACTCGAGAAGTTTGTGTGCAATATCTTCTTGGAGCCCGTGAGGATTGTTGATTCCATCGGTGTTGGTGAACACATGCGTAATTCGCTCTTCGTGGAGTGCTGCAAAGAAAGAGATGACATGCGCATCAGCATCAGTGAGTTCACGTGCGTAGAAGCAAGCAGAACAAAGGAAGCAACAAAACTTTTCAGTGCCTAGACCTACCATTACGGATACGCTCCATCTCGTCAAGAGAGCACTCTCCAAAATGATCGGCGCAGTATTTAGCGTCCATATCGACGTCACCAGTCATGACATGCTTGGAGGTGGCGGCGAGGAAGGACGTTGGCGAGCGATAAACTTGTTGAGGGACAAAGGCACTCGAGAGTGCAGCGTAGGTTGCGAGAAGCAGTGAGCGCATAGTTGTGTTAGTAGTATTAATCTGGGGCGGCGAGTTGTTGTTGTTTCCTTTTGGATTTTGTGTGGGATATTTTCAGCATGGTCGCTGCAGAGGATCGCCGCGCTGTCAACAGTATCTTTCATGTCAAGTGTCAAGAAGTGGAGTTCTCAAATCTTACTCTCCCATCTCTCTTCTCTGCCCTCAACATAGGGATTCAAGTGCCAATGCAATGCTAGAAGTGCTCTCTTGGTCTTGGCAAAAACATAAGAACTAAGGCATTTGATCCTTCCTACTATGTTCTATTACACTATGATTAATGATTATCAAATATATTCACTAACACTGACAGTTGACATTTAGGAATCATGCTCTCTGGCATCCATGTTACTCCTATTAGCTCCTATCCGACTGCAACAGACGAGTGGTGCGGTTTATTTGCAAAGGCATTTTTCCTGCGATGAATATTAAAAGATCGCGCTACATGTACACGATCACGATACCCATTTCCGTGAACAACTGTCTGCGGAGAATGAAAGCCCTCATCGAAATCGAATGCCAATGGCTCATTTGCACTCTGATCCTCCTCAACTGCAGTTGTTTCCACATCCTTTTCGTTGTCATCGTTATCGTTGACTTTCATCATGCGAGCAGTTTGCCTCCTGGCTTTGGATCTTGCAGCCAGCAAGGGCTTCCACGTTTGCTCAGCTAAAAATATGCCAGCTCCAAACGTGAAGGCAGCTAAAGCAAGTGCGTCCCAAGATGCTGTATTGATATCGATAAGGTCACCAGCACTCTTGTGCATACCACCAACTGCTGACAACACCGCAGAAGAACCTGGTGCGAATATGAATAGCACAGGAATCACGGATATTGGCGACGGTAAGCCGCTGACAGCTTCCACAAGCATTGCGACCCACGTTGCAGCGTAAGCCGAGAGTACGTTTTGAATCGCCTCCGGTAGCTCGCAGGTATCTGGTGTGCATTGAAACTGAAGGTATCCTAGTGACAAAAGACCAACCTGTCCGACGATGAAAGGTCCAACCCAGTCACGTACAGGAATGTAGACATTCGCTAGACACAAGATATTTAAGGGCATGTTGTACAAACCTACGACGAAAGCCCAAGTCATGTAATCTGGATAATACTGGGGAAAAGTCTCGTCGCACCAAACTGAAGCTGGAAGAGAGCCAATCGCCCCCTTAGTAAAAGGTAAAGTATCTCCTTTCAAGTCAGACAACAACCATTCGGACGCTAAATTCCTCCCGAACACTTGCCATCCCAGCACGAGAAAAACAGCTAATGAGGTAGCTTGAATCAATCCCTTGATTAGTCGCGAAGCTCCATGAACGATAGAGCCTTGTAATATTTCGATAACGGCCCAAACAATTTCTGCTCCAGGCAAATGGATGAGCTAGTGAGTTGAAGCAGAGAGGAGATGAGAATGTAAGAATAGCTAATACATATATCTGGAAGTATTTCATCAGTTCCTTCCAAACTTACCAAGGCGCCCATGTACATTGGCGTGATATGACACAAATCTTGACCTCCATTGCAAAACCTCCACACCAGAGGCGTAACAAGTCCAATATTAAAGGGTACAAGAATCTCTTCGAGGTGGCTAATTTTCAACTTCTCGCAGACACGATAAGTAAAGACAGTTACGGGGCTCAAGCAGATAGCACCAAGCATATCCCAGTAGGAGCCGTAGTAGGCTGCTACTGTTGCCCATGGCCCAATTCCTACGAATACCAAATCATACAGAATCCATCCATATGGCAAAGGCGTGTCCAAGATTCTGTTCAATACCTCCACAGCCACATGAGCTTCGTCCGGCTGAATTTCTCCAGCAATCACTGCCTCAGCCAACATTTGTAAATCTTTGAGTGTGGAGAAGACAAAGTCACGTTTGCAAGTCAAGAAATGTGGTGGTGTACTACCAAATTGAGCTTGCAGCAAGCGGTGACCAACTGACAATCGTGGCGTTGGAAGTCGCAGTGCGGCCGCAGCTTTGAGGACTGTTGTTTCAACATCGACTGTACAGTGCCCCGTAGCAAGCAAACCCAAGGCTAGGCGCAATACGAACACAATCTTGTCTTCAGTATTATCACCATGGTCATAAGATTTTTCGTAGAATGATCGAATTTCACTCTCCTTGGCAAAACATCCTGGGCCGATGACTCGATCGTTTTGAGGAAAGTGGTCCTTTTCTTCATCATAATCCTCTGCTTCCTCATTATCTTTTGTTTCGTTGTTTGACCCAATTGTATGATGACCACGCCGATGAGCTGGCGGTGGTATTGATGCCAAGTATTGGTGTGCTTCTTCCATCAATTGCGGTATAGAGGGCCGTTTATGTAATTCAACATACAATCCATCACAAAGGATCTGTCGCAGTCTTTGCATTTTGGTGTTTCTATTGCTATTGATATCATCATTGTTCTCATATTTGGTTTTGCTTTTGGTGTTGAACTCATGTGCATTACACCTTCGCAGCCAAAGTCCAGTTGCTACTGGTATTAATACTCCCAAAATGCATAATATAATAATGACTGCCATATCAATGGGGACGAACAGCGGATAAGTGTTACTGTAAGGCCCTCTATCACTGTAGAGAAACAGAAAAGCTGGCACTGCCACTCCCCCTACAATCAAGGCAACCACAATGAGAATGGTGAGTATGCGAGATGTTGACATCGGCGACGTTTGTTTCTCTGTATCATTTTGGTGGTTGCTGTTTGATGCGGTGGTGGTCGTAGAGATCTCCATTATTTAAAGAAGATACGCGTTGACAGCGGCAGTTGAGACACTCGGAATTAATGTAGTCGATAGCTTAGCGGATACAATACAGGATCTCTAGAGAGAGAGGCCACCCGGACCCGGACGGCATCATAGAAGCACTCTGATTTCCTTATCATCCATCTGACGAAAAATGGCGCCAGTGAGAAAATGGCGCCGACATCCAGATCAAAACTGAGTGAAAAATGGCGCCAGTGACCATCAGCCGCATAAAAATTCCTCTCTATCGTAACTCAACTGCCAGAACTGCCATGAAGCTCTCTAGCCTAGTAGTAGAGGAATAGGGAATACCTACTTGGCTATTAGAGCGATGACCAAGACCAAACGCAACAATCTCGTTGGTCGGCAGCAGCCACTGCTACTGCTACAACTGCTACTATTGCTTCTTCCAAGATCATGTTTCTCCGCGGCTCCGCTTTCATCCTTTGTCGTACGCACTCACGTTGGAGTTGCATCATCTTCTGCTGTGCATAGAGTTGTCACATTAAATGCAAAACGTAACAAAAGAAAGAGAGTGTCAAATAGTAAAACAAAGAGCAAGGCGGCACAACAATCTCAGCCGCAACAACAATCATCTTTAGCAACTCAAAATCCGCCCGCCACACTCGCAGGAATTGAAGAAGATCATCGATTTGAACAATTCTTCTATAGCGATGCTGCAGCCAATCAAATTTATCAAGTTGTAGATCTATATGATCGTCCACTATTACTATGCAATCCAACCCTGGCAGTGATGGCAGAAAAGAAATCAAAAGATTACAAACTTCTCGATCGAGACACTAGATTTAATTTTCTTGATGGGTTTCAAGAGTTCAGCCTGACTGAGCCACATTTGATTACAGATTATGATTTTGATGCTGTCTTCGTCGATCCTCCATTTGCCAATGTGACTCCTGACCAGGTGGCAAGGTGCTTGAGGTTGATGGGGGCTAATCAAGTACCTCTGTGGGTGGCTTATAATTCGAGACGAGAGGAGAAGCTTCTGGGAGCACTTAACAAGCTTGATTGTCCAGATCTAGAACCAAAGTGGCAGTTATCGTACAAAGAAGGCGTTAGTTCTAATACGCAAGACTCAATTTGGCTGTATGGCCCGGTGAATGCATAGTAAGCGTTTGTATACTTATCTGAAGCGTTCACTTTACTTTCACTAAATAATCCTCAATTCAGCAGTTTTCCAGCCATGAGTATACAATCAAGATACTACAGCTGATGAGTATGGTAGTATTAGTGAGACGGTAATCTGCTCTAGAGAACCGCTGACCTACACCGAGCAAAAGTAATTTCTCCCTTCTCTCTTGCGTGCCTCCCGCCACTTTTATGGCTCCATGCAAAGCCGGCCATGCAACCAACAACCAAGTTGGACGTTGCGCCCTTGACCACTCATCATCTCCGCTGCTACTAGTCTCCAGCTACCAGCATAATGAGGCTAACCGTAGCATGGTTGGTCTTTATAAAGTCAGCGATAATGCTGCAGCCATCTCTCAGCTTCATCTCCAAGCCTTTATCAAAGTCACAGATACGATCAACATCATCTGTACAATCGAGAATCACTCTTTCTTCGACAGTAAGTGGTGTAGATTCCAGCGGTCCAACGCTAGAAGAGACAATGGCAGCTGCATCCTTTCTTCAAGCACGACTCGAAGCCGAGCGGGAAAGGCCACAAACATCAATTGATCTGCTTGGAAACTTGCACACCATTGCACTTGCGCTGATGGAATTTGATGACGTTCATCTTGGTGCTGTGGGTGATGTTTCACCTACGGCAAGAGCGGCAGAACTGTTCCAATACTCATTAGATAACTTTGGTGAGGATCCTGCCGTTCGGGAGCGATTAAGTGCTGCATTCCGTACCCTTGGGCAGCTAAACAAAAGTGCAGAAGAGCTATTCAAAGTGATAAAAACGTTGGAGGAAGAGCAAACCGCAGATGATGAGACATTATGCATGCTTTATTTAGACTTGGGCTTCTTGATTGATGATGTAATACCACTTCCTGGGGCTGGATATGATTTGGAATCAGTGATAAACTATGATGAAAAGGATGCTCCCAAACTCACATTTGAACATGAGGAAATCGTAGAAACTGTAGCTGATGGTGAAATTACTTATCAATTGAAGGAACGCACTATACCATTAAGCTCCTTTGACTGTTATCGGAATGCAATTAATTTAGACCCAGCATCTGGCTTGGCGCATAAAAAGTTAGCTGATGCTCTGGCAATCATTGGTAAGAATGAAGAATCTTCCAAAGCGTTTGGGTTGGCAGCAAAGTTTTTGCCTGATGATATCTGCTGTGCAACTCATTTGCATTTTGCGTCAATACAAAATGACAGCCAAGAAGCTAAACTGGCAATACCACTAGAGAAAGATGTGAAGTTAGGAAAAACATTGGATGATATTTGTGTGGACTCCAGCCACTTGGACACTGGATCGTCATTACCTTCACTAGCTTCAACATTTGAAAAGAATGGAGTCATCGTCTTTCGGGGAGCTTTATCACTAGACGTTGTCAAAGTGCTCTCTGATAAGGTGAACGAAATCATATCCTCGTCAACAGATACCGCCGACTGTACTGTATCCGACTTTACTGATGAAACAAAGGCAGCGAAGCGACGGATTCACAAGGCTCTCCCATTGGTTGATAATGAGCAATGCACAAAGACAGTGTCACACTTGATGGGTAGACTTCGTCCTCTCCTTGCACTAATACTACAATGTAACAGCAGCGAGGATGACATACCGTTGATTGGAGCTGGCTTCATGCAAACATCTCCTAATGCAACTGGACAGCAGTTGCACAAGGATGTCCATCATAGTGATAGACATGAAACTTTTGATGGAAAGCCGAAATCATGGGACTGCGATCTCAATGGATATCCTCGTTGCATTTCAATACAGGCTCAACTAACAGATACAACCCTTGGAGGGAAAATGGGGTCACTTGAAGTAATGCCAGGGTCTCATAGGCCAGATCTGGTTTCGCCATCAGCCATTGCAAAAGCTGTCAAAGACCCCAGCGATAGTGGAAGCGGGGTGATAACTGTGAATGTCGTTCCAGGAACAGTCACCATCTACTCATCACGTCTTTGGCATCGTGGGGGTGCTAACGAGTCACAGAAAGACCGCCGATTTTGTTTCTTTACTGCAACTGAGAATCAAGAGAATGCACCTCCTGGGTTGATACACACCATGCAAATGTCGGATGTTGGGAGATGGTGCATAAGTGGCTCTGGTCTCGAGAAGAATTAAAGAAGCTGATAGCAATGCATTCACCTAATGATTATACTAAGTTTCTGTTACATCAGACATGTACAATCAATCTTGTGGCCAAGTATTACACTTGCTCAAATGAATGCCTCCTCATCCAGCGTGAAGAACTCGGTATTATCACTGTATGTTGCAATGAACTTGTTTCCTAACAATTGAAGGTTGCTCCCAATAGCTCGTTCTCGGCTGATCACCCTCTCCTCTTTCCACACGCCGCATACTAATGTATACTTGACGGCGACGACTCCCTCCCAAGGCTCCTGTACTGACAAGATCATTGTTTCGCCATCGACAGCGATACCAACTACTGATCCATTCCAAATATGTTTACCAGCCAGCTTCACTGCTTGCTTTAGAATGTACTCGCCTTCGTCGTTCAGAGTGTAGTAATGCAACGCACCATGTGAAGCAGTATAATCTCTTTCAGTTGGTAGTTTTACTCCAAACCCAACAAGCAAAGAACCTCTGTCATCAGTTAAGACTATCCTCAGGATTCTTGCATCACATTTGGTTTCTCTCGAGTGAGTTTCTTCATCTTCATCAACATACACACGTCCTGGATCAATTCTGTCGAGGCATCTCCAAACTTTATCCTTTTTGGAGTCATCATATCTGTAGACATGAATAGCTGAGGATTCTCTGGTGACAAGGAAGTCTCCCTTTACTCCAATAACAGTACGACCGTATCCTCCGAAGCGGGTCCGACACACTTCTTGTTGCACAATGATCTTGTTCTGCCTCTTCGTGTCATTGATCATTCGGAAAATATAAATTGGGCACAACTTCTTCGCTCCCTTCCTATTTGCCGCCCTCTCTTCATCCCATGATATAGTTCTAGGATTGACAACCATCACATTCCCATCAAGTGAAATAGTGCTGGCAAAATTTGGAAATCCTTCTGGGGCAGCCATAATTTCCACTCTCTTGAACTGTTCCTTGACCTTTTTGTAAATGTGTACTTCTCGCTGTTGGCTTTCTGTAGTAGTGACACCCACCACAATTAAATCTCCAGAAATAGCAATTGATTCTGCTCTGGAAACACCCCTTAGTGAAAGAACTTGTGTTACTTCCCAATTAGTTGTGGAATAGACGGAAATATTTGGGTTCTTCTTCGCTGAAGGTCGACCTGCAATGACGGCAGTGGTATTGTGCACATCACAAGTTGGTTCAAAATAGCTGAAGTTTTCCTCCAAGTGCTTTCCATCATATCGGGGATAGCCACTGCTGAAGGTGTTGGTGTTGCTGACGCTTTTTGTTGGTGACATTTCAGTTGATGAAATTGAGATTACATCATCATCATCATTAGAACTCTGTTGTAGTGCTGCTGACGACGAAGCATCTGATGTGTCTCGGGCAGTCTTTTGCTTAACACGCTGCTCAGTCTCGTTGTCGTCCGAGGCTTGGCGTTTCTTCTGATCATGGCTGGTAGGCGACATTATCGTTTGGTGCAATAGTATGGTGATTGCAGTAGAAGCCTCTCATCTTGCACATCTCTATCAATCTTGCTTCTTGTGTCATGGGTTCACAGTAGTTAGTCGTTCATCGTCATTGTTGCA
>Ga0209652_1002125_pt1 | contig 15604 bp, 25 predicted proteins | sample SaaInl74LU_5_DNA_FD_184641 | JGI IMG/M metagenome (GOLD analysis project Ga0209652, IMG submission 184641) | Marine microbial communities from expanding oxygen minimum zones in the Saanich Inlet - ESP_74LU_5_DNA (SPAdes) (version 2) | ecosystem: Environmental > Aquatic > Marine > Intertidal zone...
GTTTGACCACATTCGCATATTCCTTTTCTTGCTTTTCTTTCTTTTATTTTTTGTTTATTTTTTTTTCTGTATATTTTATTTCTTATACTTATTTGTTCTTTGTTTCGTTGTCCATAGTCTTTCCATGATAATTTATGAATTTGAAAAGTATTATTTTCATTTATACATTTTAATTTAGAAATCCATAACTGTTCATATACTCGTAAATGTTTCCAATCAAATTTATGTTCTCTATATACAAGATATGATTTAATAGGTAAAATAGAAAAATTATCTACTCCATATTTATCAAGATATTTATATAAAGATGTAGAAGTTCTTGATTTTTTATAATCTTTTTGTTTATAATTACATTTATGGTCTGAAAATCTATTTTTTATTTTTTTAAATGTTGATCCTATATAACGAACATTTGCATCTTCGTTATATACAATTTGATAAATATTTCCAATACAATACATTTTATATATATTATATAATTTGTTTTCTTTAAATAGTTGGTGGGTTAAAAATAAAAGTTAAATATAACTTTTTAATATCTACCGCCTACGCAATAATGAACCCCCCACTACACGTCGAGATGCTCTCGATTCCTCAGCAGGAGCAGGCATAGGGGCAGGAGCAGGAGCCATCATCTGAGGAGTCATAGGTGCGTGGGATAAAGGTATAATAGAATCCAAAGAATCCATAAAAGATTTTCCTTTAGCCATCTCCATATGATGATGGGGTACATGATGACCTTGGGAACTAGCCAAAATCATCGATGGGCTTAAATTTCCAAGAGAAGATCTAGCGGAGTTCTGGGCGATACTGAAAGATCCAATGTTGAAAAGAACCATGTAGAAAGTGGCGGTGTAATCATCATTAGAAACATTCTCGAACTCTACATCACACTGGACTGTGAAACTACCCTGCACTCCTGGCGCTAAACCTGAGCTCAGGCCGATGTCTTTTCCATATTCACACATGAAGACAGAACCTCGGTATTTAGACCACTGAGGCCAAGAGAGATTGCATCCGTTGCGTCGGCTAATCTCATACAAATCTTCAGTAGAAGCTCCAGAAAGGAGGGCGGATTCGTTGTTCCAATTGACACGGACAGATTTAATCTTCAAGAAACTATCAGGTTTATCAAAAGTAGAAGTGGCTTCAGATCGACGAGCAAAAAGCATCATGTATCTGGGGATTTGAGAAAGACGTACACTATCGGTAAACTCTCGGCGAGTTTCACCAGGAGTATAAGGAGTAGGAATCTGTCGTAGGTATTGACGAGGTTTGCTGTATCCAAGAGTCTGGACAGCAGGGATAGGCTGGAGATTGTCAGGAGTCAAGTAGCAAACCTGTACTTCAGGAGCTCTGTATTGAACACAAGAAACAGAAGTGATATTAACACCAGGAGCAAGACGAGGGGCACAAGTCAAGGCACGTTGAGTATCAGCTTTGAAACGAAGGTTCAAATGGATTTCGTTCACATTCACTAGACCCTCACGCTGACGACCACAGCCATCGAACATAGGAGAAATGAAGATAGGCTCAACAATTTCATATCGTACAGTTTGGGCATCAACAACTTCATAAGCTAGTGAAGCTCTAGTTGGCTCCATTGCATTCTCACCATACTCAGCGGCTACATTGCGGTTCGTTCCCAATGCAAGGTAATCATCTAACTGCTGAAATTGGTCAGGCTGAGCGGCACTTGTAGACCAAGTTTTGCGTCGGTCATCAGATTCATTTCCGTAGCATAGACGAGCATGGAGAATATCTCCAGTGTTATCGGAAACAGTTTCTCCATTAATCTTCAAAGAAGTAACATCAATCAAAGAATTAGCAGGGAACTGGCGAAGGCAATCATTGCTTCCAATTTCCAAATCACCACCAGATACTTTAACTTCAAGGTAGTATTTGACTTTCAAAAGACGATCGACAATAGTCTGGTTGCTTGGAGGTGAAATGGTTATAATATTGCTGACAGGTGCAGCATTTAATTGATAAGAATCAAAGGTCAAAGTTTGATAGCTTACGCGTTGAGCTCCCTCATGAACAACGTGAAGCGAATCAGCTTCCGATTTAACCTCAGTTCTTGGATCTTTTGCGGTAACGAAACTCATTATAATTATATTATATATATACTAAATAAAAAAATTTCACAGAATATACGAATATATAAATTATTCTATGGATTGTATATAGTTTTTACAACTCTGACCATTGTTCCCCATAATTTTTTGTTAATACAACAATCCAGAAATCAGGTGGATAATGTTTGTTTGTCATAAGTAAATCTGCAAATTCTTTATGAGACAAATCTCTATAGAATATTCTAGCACCTGCGTAGCGACCACATGTATTAGTCTTATCTCTCATTTTTTGTAGTTTGTAAGGACTTGATACAACTTTGTATCCACTTACATCTATTAGATGAGAAAGATGAGGGGTTTCAATTCCCTTGTGACGTCTCATATGAAATTCTGAAAATTTTAATTGTTCATCAATATTGAAGCTATATGAATCAAAGAAGTATATTGTATTGCCTTTACGCCATAATGTACACCAATGACCATCATTTTGTGTAGATTGATAAAGAATAATTGCTCCTAGATTTTTACCTAATACTTGATCGATATTATCAAATTTTTCTAATTCATGATATCGGTATATGTTGTATTTGTTTTCAGTAAGTTCTTTCATATCCTCACCATCAAATGCATAATCTTCACCTTGTAATATTAGTTTATCCATTTTAGTATATAATATATGTATATAATAAAATGTCTATAAAGAGTTTGTAATAAATTCTCTTAGTTTTTGTTCATCTTGATAATCATAACAATATGGAATAATAATAAGTTTTATATTATTCTTGATGCATAATTCAATTTTAAGTTTATCTCTTTCTTTTTGTTCTTCAAATTGGTATTTACCTTTTTTATGAAAATGATTAGGAAAATATTTATAATGTTGTTCCCCATGATATTCAAATGCCATTTGTAATTTCTCACAATATCCATCAAGTTCTAAATTAAAACCTGTCTTATCATGTTTCAAAAAATCTGGTCTAACAGATGGAAACTCTTCTTGTGTTAGTTCTTCTATTATTTTTCTACATAGTTTTTCAGATTTTCCTTTAGAACAATATGGACACCATTTATTTTTATTTTTAATATTATCAAAATTTGCATTCCATTCATGACCTTCTTTACATTTCCATTTCATATATGACCTAGCATTTTTATATTTAGTCGATAAACATTTACCATTTTTTTCTTCTGCTATTTTTTGACATTCTTCAATTTTTGGTTTTTTAAGACCAGCACAATCACGACACCATTGGTTATGATTTTTAATATTACTAAAATTATTTTTCCATATATGACCTTTAGAACATTGCCAATCCATTGGTTTTTTATTACCTTCATATTTAGTCGATAAACATAATCCACCTCGTTCTTCTGCTATTTTTTGACATTCTTCAATTGTTAGTTTTTTTCTTCCACTACAATCAAGACACCATTGATTTATATAATAAATATTACCAAATCTATTTTTCCATATATGACCTTCTTTACATTTCCATTTCATTGGTTTCTGACAATTTACATATTCTTCAGATAAACATTCACCACCTCGTTCTTCTGCTATTTGTTGACATAATTCAATTGTTAATTTTTTAGTCATGATGTATTATATATAATCTGTTCTTTTGTTTATATAAATTTAAAAAGGAGTTTGTTGTGGGACATACTGATTATTTTGAGTCATAGCAAAACGTTGTCTATTAAAGTTCATTCGTTGTTGTTCTGCAATTTTTCCGTTTATCTGTACGATTTGAGGAACTTCTTCCACACTCATAGAAGAAAGAGCAGGTCTTGTTTTTGATACAGGATTCAAAGATTGAAGACCCCAATAAGGATATTTATCAGTTCTTGAAATAGGATTTCCCTCTAAAGTTCCCATAGGAATACGTGAACCATGAAATCCACTCATACGTGTATACATTCTGTGTGCTTGTGATCTGTCAGCTTGATATATAGCCTCTCGTGTAGTTGTTCTGTTAGGGTTTCCATATAATTTATTTTCATTCAATCTCATATTTGAAATTTCAACTGGTATCTGAGACCATCTCATCAATTCTGTAATATTACCAGACATTTTATGTTATTATAATATATAGTAAGATAATAAATAAAATGTCTTTCAAATTATCAAAACAGAAGAAGTTACATAATAGATTTCCAATAGCTCGTGTCCGTGGTGGAAAAGATGATAAGATGTATTTATATCTTGAGACACCACCTTATAAAATATCAGATGTTTCAAAAGAAGTTTTAGAAGAAGTAAATGAAGAAGAATATAAAATATTAGAAGATGCTATACATCAAAATCTTGAACCAGATGAAGAAAAACTCACAGATATATTTTATAAATGTAAAGAATATTTGAAAAATAAGACAAGTAAATTTACTTTACGTACAGGCGGTAAATTAGAACCATTACCTCACCCTAAACTTGTAGAAAAAATTTTAGTGTCAGGTATTAGTGGCTCAGGTAAATCTGTATTTTGTAGTAGATGGATTTATAATTATTTGAAGAAAAATAGAAAAAATAACTTTTACATATTTTCAAGTGTTGATGAAGATGAACCCCTCGATCGTTTAGGAGCAGAAAGACCAGATGCATATGAAGTTGCTTGTAATGGAATGGATCTTGAAGATGTAGAAAATTCATTATTTTTATTTGACGATATCGCAACAATCTCTGATAGAGGTACACGTAAAGGTATCGAGGCATTACGAAATGACCTCTTGGAGTGCGGTCGGCATTATTCCGCATCAGTTGTATGTACTAGTCATTTAATCACTAATGGTTGGGAGAGTAGAAGAGTTATTAACGAAAGTCTAGGTATATGCCTATTTCCAAAATCAAATGCTAAACATATCAAGGCATATTTAAAAAATTATGAACAATGGAATGATTGCGATATACTAAGATGTTTACATCTTAATAGTAGATGGTTCTTTTTAGTAAAGAATCCAATATATCCACATTATATTATACATGAAAAAGGAGCATATCTTGTATAATTAATTTACTTTTTCTTTTGTTCTTTTTCTTTCTTTTCTAGTTCTCTTGCTTGAGACAATAATTTAGAACCTTTCATTCGCATATCTATAGCATTTTTATATTCTTTAGATTTTGTTAAATCTCTATTTGTTGTATCTTGTTTTTTACTAACTTTATTCATTATTTTTTTTGCTTCATCAATTATTTTTAGTGCTCGTTGTTTCATTTCTTGCCATGTTTCTTCTTTTTTTTCTTCTTGTTGTTGTCTTCGTGGTCTGGTTGTTCTTGGTCTAGTTGTTGTAGTAACATTTGATGAAGTTGATTTATCATAATTTTTATTATAGACTAATCTATTTTCTGTTGGACTAAAACCTAATTTATATGCTAATGTTAACATTTGTTGTTTATTCATAGAACTAATCGCACCTAATGATTTACATTTTTCTTGTTTAGCACTTTTCAAAAATCTATATAATGTATCTTTTGTAGTCATATTTTATTATTTGTATAATATAAGATAATAAAATATAATTATGATTTATACGTAAAATATTTTTTCATATAGTTTCTGGTATGTGGGTTTACTGGACATAATCTGCGTATATATTATATAAATAATATATGTATAACAGATATATACAAATATGGACGTTCGCCTGGTGACAATAATCTTATCTGATTCTGACCTTCAGGGATTTCAAGTAATAATGAAAGTAGATGAAACGACAACTGAAAATTATTTAATTAATTATGTAATGGGTGAAGTGAGTGAATTCCTAGTTCGATATAATTTGATAAGCATTCAAGAAAGGCTGTTTTCAAAAACACTTCATATACATGGTTGGAGACCAAGTGAGATTTATCAAGAATCTATATTGAATTATTATATATGTAGTGGTTGTGCTGATACAATGGAAGATGATTTTATTCCTACTTAATTCAATATCTCAATTCCATGATTTTTTTGAAGGTTATAGTAGATCCAGTCAGTAGTAATACTATTAATTGGTATATTAATTTCATCATTATTCGTAGTGGTAGATTCGTATTCAAAAGAAGTATCAGAATAATCAGTATTATCATCTGTATATGTATTCTCTTTAGAAAAATAAAGTATACTATTAATTAATCCCATTTTTATATATTATTATTGAGTTTCTTTATCTATTACAACCGCACCATACAAATCATCATTTGTAAATTGTTCCGACCAATTAATATAAGCTTCTATACCAAAATCATCATACTCGTCCTCTTCTCCTTTATAACAACATAACCAGTATTTTATTATTTCACAACATCTACACATAATATAATATATGTAAATATTATAATGGGTTGTACTAAATCTAAAATGCAAGTATATGAAGAACCATCACCAAGTTCATCATTAGATAATGATACACAAGAATTATTAAGAACTTATACAAATTTACAAAGAAGAAGATTATCATATCCTATTGAAAAAATATTTTATCCACCAACTAGACAAAGGAGACCTCGATTTAATTCCGAGTAATCGTTTAAATCCATATATTATTATATTTTCTATTGATATATGAATAATAATAATAAAACATCATCAGAGATACTACAACAAGTAACCACAGATCTATTTATGATAAAAGAAAAAATAACAGACAAAGAGTACTTGATGATATTAAATAGATGTAAAAGATTATTTGAAAGAATAGACAAAGACAAAAATACAACTTTGAAACTTTATAAGAGATATGATAAATTACGAGATAAGTATATAAAGTTGAGTAGTTCATTTTGTAATTTATATAGTGATACACATGAGCCTAGCGACGACGAGGATAATCTAATAACATTTCAAAGGGCTGACTAGTGCGATAAATATATTTACATATAGTATAATAATGTATAGTTATATTGCTTCGTGGTTCTTCAACCCTACCGAAGATGAAATAATTGTAACACCTAAAACAAAACAGAATAGATATAATGTATTAAAAGAAGTAAAACAATTTGATAAAACTATTTTACTTCCAGTTCCTCAATCTATAGAAGAATTTACACAAGAAAAAAAACCTTCTAAGATTTTTACTTTTAGAATATCAGAAAAAAAAAAACGATCTCGTACAAGAAAACACAAAAGAAAAGAATGAGGAATTTCATAGTTGCAAACTCCATAATATTTTTCCTTTAGAAACGAACAATGTCTTGTATGGGATAATCTTTTTCTCTTCTATTATTTGTTCTTTTTCTTTTTTTGTCGTTTTTTGTTTTTTACTCTTCGGTCTTATATTTCCATGTAAATGTCTTTGATGTTTTTGTGTTTTGAAATGTTGTTTTTGATTATGTTTCAGATATTTACTTCTACAAATAGTACATATAATATGATATCTATTTTTTTGATACCAGAGCATCTGTATTTCTTTCACATATTCAAGGTTTCTTTGTCTATATTGTTTTTGATTTTGTATAACACTCTCCTTGTTATGTTGATAATATGATTTATTATATGACATTTTATAATATAAATTGATTTATTATAAAAGGTTTATATATAAAAATAGTAAGGATTTTACGAAGTTGGATTTAAGGATTTCTGTAAAGTTTGATTTCAACTTGGAATGATACAGGTTGACCAGTAGCAACTATGAGTTCGTCAAAAATAATAGCAAAATCATTAACAGGATTAGTTGGAAAATCAGCAACAATACCATCTGTATAAATATCAGCAGATCCTGCTGTATCATATTGCGAATGACCATTTATACTTACAAATCTATCAAATGGAACAAGTGCTTTGAAATCAAATGTAGCAGCGGTTCCAGCAATACCAACGTCACCTTCCCATGAAAGTTTGTAAGTATCAATATAACCATTGCCTGCAACTTTACGACTTGTTACATAAGCAACTAGATCACCAAGAATATAGTCATTTTCTCCTTCATCAATTAGAATAGGATTTACGAATGGACTATATATTTCTAAAGTATCATTATAATTATTTTGTGCCGCCATAAACAATTCAGTCGTTGCTGTTATATTTGGAGCAGTTACACTTGCAGAAGCAATTAGATTAGTTGCTTTCACTTCATTGGCTTTTACATCATTACAATCAATGTCATTAACATAGATGTCATATCGTGGAGTTGGAATAGAATTATCAATTAAATGATTGATCGACATATTCGTATATATACTATATATATAGATTTTTTTTTTTAATCTTAGTATATGATATAGAATGTCTAAAGTATTTGATTACGATCAAAATGGTAAAACAGATTTTAATGATATATATGCTTTTATCACTGACCTAATGAAAATAGAAAGTAAAAAGAAAATTATGAATAAAGAGAAAAAAAATAATGTAATGAAAATATTGAAAAGTACATTACCAACTGAAGTATATGATAGATTTCATATAATGTTAAGTTCTGCTATTGATTGGATATGGACTATTTCACAGAACCCAAAAATGCTCAAAGATTTAAAAGAGAAATGTTTATTGTTTCCTTGTTGTAATTAAGTAACTCACCAAAGAAATCTGATTGAGTAATAGTTTGAACTCTCTTTATTTTTCCATGTTAGATTACCTTGTTTATCTTTAATACCTTTCGCTCTTGCTAAATATCTTTTACGTCTTTCTTTATCACCATGATTTAAATGTGTATATAAACCTAAACCTGTTGAATCTTTAAATTGCTGAAAATTTTTATTTCCAAAGTGTATCCATTTATCACTAACCTTAACCATATACTTTTTATCTTTCCTAGTTGATTTCTTGAACTCAGGCATTATTAATATCTTATATAATATATAGTCATAAATAATTTATGAATTGTATGAAAAATAATCAAGAAGTTGAACCTGAAGGAGATTTAGAACTTCAGAGAGTTAATAGTGAAAGAAAAACATGGCGTTCTTGTTGTCTAACTTTAGACAGAGATTTTGTACAATATGCTGTAAAATATACAATACTTATAGGACTAATAGTTTTTTTTAGTTTAGAATTACATCTAAGTGAGAATTGCGAGGACAAGCAACTTTATAATTCTTTATTAATGTTTGTTGTTGGATTAGCAATCCCTGCTCCTCGTTTAAAATGAATTAAATTTTTTTATCTGTATAATATAATAAAATAAAAATGCCCAGAAAGAATACAAAGATTGAAAAGACCGAAGAAGTACAAGAAGTTGTAATTTCTAAACCCAAACGAGGAAGGAAGTCTAAGAAGGTAGAACCTGTAGCAACTGCTGAACCTGTTGAAGAAAGTGTTCCTGCTCCTGTTAAAAAGGTAAGAAGAAAGCGAGTGAAGGTTTCTGAAGAACCTCCTGTTGTTATTGAGGAAGTTAAAGTTGAGGAGGTGAAACCAAAGAAACGACCAGTAAAAATAAAAGTAGAGAAGACAAGTGATGCTAAACAAAAAAGAGCTCCTAGTAAATGGATGCTTCACGTTGCAGAGTTTAGAAAGAAGAATGAGGGTATGAGTTATCGTGATGCTTTGAAGAAAGCAAAGGAAACATATCAAAAATAAAATCTATATATATAGTATATAATATATAATATGTCTGGAAAACCTAAAGTTGAAATCAAAAGAGTTCCATCGGTTAAAGTTGTCCCTAAACCTGCTGTTGTTAAAAAAGCAAAGAAAGCTCGTAAAGTTCCACCCCATGCTAGGTTTTGGAATAAAGGGAAATGGAAAGAATCTCCTGAGTATAAAAAGTTCTTACAAGATAATGAAAAAAAAGAACAACCTAAAAAGAAATAATTTACTATCTACATAATTTTCGTTTTTTATCTTATATTTATAATATTTACATATATTATAAATAGAACATAATGGATTTTGAAGATAGATTTAGAAATGTACACATTCGCAATGCCGATAATCGTGATCAATATAGACATCATGAACTTGTAAGTAATATGGATCATGAACAAGATCAAAGTAATACAGATGATATTGTATATTACAACTTTGAAGTTCAAAATTCAACAACAACTATAGAAGCAAAAGAATTAGTTTTTGATGTAAATCGGGTTGAACCTATTTTAAAAGTTCCTTCTGATTATGAATATGCTGTAGAAAGATTTTCTTGTCCTTCGACATTCCCTATATATATTGAAGATCCTACAAATTATCCTTTACAATTACGATTCGTAATTCGAAATGAAGCAACTTCAGAAATTACATATCAAACTCTTGCATTTGAGGTTCGTGTATATGATGCTCTTGGTACTCCTGTTGTAAATAGTGTAAAAGTACCACAAAGTCTAAATTTAATTAAAAATGGTGTATATGATTATCAATCTCTTGTAAATGCTATCAATTATCAATTAATAAATGCTAATGAACAATTTAATTTTGAAAGAGCTGCAGAAGGTGAACAAATTGGAGCAATACCATATATGAGATATTTTCAAGGAACAGGAACTTTTAGTTTATATGCACCAATTGATGCAGAAAATACAGATGTTACATTTGATCTATCTCAAAATTTTCCTATTCAATATGGTGTTGTAGCACCAGATGCTCTTGTTGAAATTCAATTTAATACAAATTTAGCAAAATTATTTTCTGGATTATTTCAATGGGTAAGTGGTGATGATAATTGGAAAACTATGGTTATACAAGATATCCTTGGTAAAGAGGAATCAAAATTCAATGGTATCAGTTATATATATTCTAGTACACAATATGATGTTAGACCAGCAATGGAACAATTTAAAAAGATTGTATTTACTACAGATTCTGTACCAGTTCGTGATGAATTATTAGGAGAACAAAGAAATGTTGTACAGAGACAATTATTTGATTATGTTTTATCTAATAGATTGAATAATAAACAGAATATTAATTTTTTCCCAAATTATCTTAAATGGAATAATCTAGAATCAGAAACTGAAATGAGACGTATTAACATGAGAGTATATCTTGAATATCGAGATGGTACTTTATATCCATTAAAACTACAACCAGGGGAAATATTCAATTGTAAAATAGTCTTTAAGAAAAAGAAGACTACAAAAGTCAAAGACATAAGTCGTAAAAATATTGAATAAAAAATATACTCATATATTATATACAAACTAAAACATGTTAGTAAATCGTTTAACTACTACAATGATTCGTAATGACCAAAGAGGTAAGCAGGAAGAAAAACAAGGTTCTCCAGTTGAAATCGTAAAAGGGTTAGAAAGTCCAAGTCAGAATATCTATTATACACTTAGCATTATCAATCAAGTGGTAACAGATCCATTAGGTATTTTACCATCTATTTCTGTTCCAAAAGTTGCAGAATATAATATTGATAGATCTAATGTTATTTTAAGTGATCCATCAAAATATCGAGTTGCTGTATCTAGATTATCAATACCATCTGGTCTTATTCCTCTGTTCCTTTATCCATCTAATCCTTCTTATTATACTGTTACATTATCTTATTTTAATGGTCTTTCTACTCAGCAATTTACAAGAAATGTTACATATGTACCTTCTAGTGTTGGAGATGTATATGGTCAATATAGACCTGTATATCATATTAATGAGATGATACAATATGTTAATCTAGCATTTCAACAAGCGTATGATGATGCTGTAGCTGCTCTTGGTGCTTTAGTTTATTTACCTAAAGAACGCCCCTACTTAACATTTGATAGTAAGACACAATTAATAACACTATATGCAGAGACAGAGTATTTAGACTTTACGACTTTTGGCATATTTTTCAACACAACACTCTATGAAAATTTCTTTAGTGCCTTGTATGCTCGTGAGGCTGCGAGTGGTGTTCTTGGAAATTTTAACGGATTTCAAATCATACCCCAGAACCTTTTTACCAATGTCAATCAGAACGTTACACTACCAGGTGGAGGTGCTCCAGTAGATTTATATTTGGTGATTGAGGAATTTAGTACAACTGCATTATTTAACTCATTGGATAGAATTGCTGTTACTAGTCATCGTCTCCCCATTAGTGGTGATTTGATTGGAACACAACAAGATACGAGGGCTCGGATCCTCTACGACTTTGTACTTCCAGATACTATTCAAAATAAGGTTAAATATGAATTGGATCCAACAAGATTACGATTTCGTGAATTACATAGCCACACGCCGATGACAACAATAGATTTACAATTTTATTTAGTATATAATGACGGACAGATAGTACCGCTGTACATTCAAGCCGATCAGCGTATAGATTGTCAATTATTATTTGTTCCTCGTGGTTGTTTCTATATCTAATTTTTTTTTCTTGTTATATATTGTAGAGCAAAGATAATATTGTATTGTCTTTCTCTACACCCATATATCCATTCGTCTAAAAAAGAAAATAAAAAAATATAAAGATAATATATAGAATGGATAACATAAGATCTCAGATCCGTAATTATAAAAATAATCTTTGTGAGTCATCGTTAAATTTGTATATAGGAAAACTTAAACGATTTATGCAAAATGGTAAATTTGATATTAAGATATTTGATAATACAGATACTATTTTTAAACATCTTGATGAATATCCAAACATAAGCACCAGAAAGTCAATATTAATAAGTATAGTGGTCGCACTTCAAGCACAACCAAAACCAAATAAAAAACTAATTGATACATATCATGAACAAATGATGAAATATTTAAATCAAGAGAATGCTATTACCTTCAAACAGCAAAAATCAGAAAAACAAAAAGAACGTTGGATACAGATGGATCAATTTGTAGAAACCATCAATAAGGTAGGAGAAGAAATAAAAGAACAAAAAATTATGAAAAAAAAAGAGCTTGATAATTGTGAGTATCAATTATTACAGGACTATATAATATTGAGATTATATCACGAATACCCATTAAGAAATGATGTAGGTTCATTACATGTAATAAATGATGAAAAGAAAATAGAAGAAAATAAAAATTACTTAGTAGTAGGAGATGAATATAAAATAATATTACAACAATATAAAACCAAAAAAAAGTATGGAAAAAAAGAATATATATTAGATAAGAATTTACAAAGATTAGTAAAGAAGTTATTAAAATATAATGATAGTGGATACCTTTTATTGAATAAAAATAGAAAAGGTAAAATGACAAGGAATAATTTGACTTTACATCTCAACAGAATTTTTATAAAGCATACTGGAAAGAAAATAGGTTCTTCTTTACTAAGACATATTCAGTCGAGTGAGTTGAACAAGGATAAACCTACATTACAACAACAACAAGAAAATGAAAACAATATACAAAATAAATTTTTACATAGTGGTATGATGAATCAATTATATAGAAAAGTAGATTAACCAATATATCGATTCCCTTTGGAAATATTATCTGTAGCCCACAATGGTTGAGTATTCTCCCAGTGAAGACGCTCGATAGTTTCTTCTAAAGTTGGATTATCATATTTTAATGGTATTATATGGTCTATTTGCCATTCTCCATAATTATCCCAAGTCATACCATCTATAAATTGTTTTTCAATATGTTCTTTAAAATGTTGTATAGAACACCCTAGGTATTCTATAGAATGTTTTTCTTTATCAGAATGTAAAGCTCTATAAACACTATTTCTTACTATATTTGCTAAATGACCTTGTGGATCACATATTTTACATGTTTTTTTTTCTCTATTATGTTCACATATAGAGCCTCCTCCACATTCTTTACATTTTGATTTTTGTCTATTATGAACGCATATTTGAGTTCCTCCACATTCTTTACATATTGATTTATATCTATTATGCTCACATATTTGATATCCTCTGCATTCTTTACATGATGGTTTTTGTCTATTATGTTCGCATTTATTTTTTTGTTTCCATTTTTTTTCTTTATCAAGACATTCAATACATCGTTTCGTAAATGTACCATCTCGCTTTGGTTTAAACTCCTTGATCAATAAATTAACTTTGCATCTATTACACTTTTTTCTTTCTTGAATAGAAGTCATCTTGTATTTGTTGTTTATTGTCGTTTTGTTTATATATTTTTTTTCGTTTTTTTACATAAAAATTTTTATATTATATTATATATATAATACAAAAATGAATATTGAAGAAGATTACGAAGAAATGAAAGTACGTACACAATCTGATACAGAAGTATTGTCTGATGATTCTCAAGTAAATCCTTTAGAAAAAACAATCTATGATTTGAAGATTAATGATTCAGAAGATGATGAACTAGATGAACAAGGATATATTAAAGAGAAAGAAGGAGAACATCCATTCTTGACTATTTGTAGAAAAATACATAGAAGGGTGAATGGTCACTATATCGAAGATCTACGAAAGTATATGAATAGTAAAGGTATGAAATTCACTATTTCTAAACTTCATGATGAATACAGAAAAGAGATATTACCCATGGACAATTCTAATCCTGTAAAGCAAGAAGTTGATTGTTTGTTAGATTATCTTGGTATTTCATATTATGACTTAACAATACCTAATGATGTATAATTAAATTATTGATATATAATATAATAAAATAAATGAGTAGGTATATTACAAATCAATCTTTAAAAGAAGAAGAAAATCGTGTACGTCAATACTTTGCAGATAGACAAAGAGTAATTGATGAAATCAAAGTTCCTGATATGATGGCTGTTCGTAAAGCAGATGGTTATTACAAAGGAGATGATGTAGCAGGTACTGCATCTATGAATAAAATCAAATCATTCTGGAAAGTCCCAGAAAAAGCAGGAGCCGCATTAGATGATATTATTTCGGCTGCGAAAATAACAGCTGGAGCTTATACAGGAGGAGTTACTGGAGCTAGTACTGCTGCTGCTGGAGAATTAGCGAAAAAAGATTTTGATGTCAGTGGATATATTAATTTTGATGATAGTGATGCTGCTCTAGATAAAGATGATCCATCTGGCTTATATTACTATTTAACCAAAGATGAACAACAACTTGCAAAAACCGATGATACTTGGCAGACTGTTAGTACCATTGGTTCTGTTGTAGCAGGTGTTGGTACTTTTGGTACTGGATTTTTACTCGGAATTGGAAATCCTAATGCGCGCGAAGCTACTCAAGAGGCACTGGGTATTCGCCATAGCGATCTAATCAAAAACGCAATAAAAAGACGTAACGCTGATTTACAATTACAACAAAGTATTAAAAATGGTAAAGCGATGAATCAGAAAATACTTGAGGAAACCCGTGCTGACTTTGAATTAGCTGATATGCAATCTACACTTTATGTACAGAAAATGAGTCCAATATTCGAAGATATCCAGAGACGCTCACTTGGTCAGGCTGCAACTCTTCCTGTAAATATAAGTATTCCAAGTGCTGCGTCAATCCCAGTCAATTTCTTAAAAGGAAGGGGTTTGAATAAAAAGAAAAATCAGATGCACACCAATTTATCACACTTCTTAGTTCCACATAAAGTCCAGTTCGAGAGACAGATGTATGGTGGCTTATATAAGATGTTCAAACGCCCAGAAGAAGAAATGGTGTATGTCAGGTATTAAATATATAAAGGATAAGTGTTTATAACACTATAAGACACTATGCCTAAAAAACCTATTGATTATTCGAAAACAATTATTTA
>Ga0209652_1002133_pt1 | contig 15575 bp, 12 predicted proteins | sample SaaInl74LU_5_DNA_FD_184641 | JGI IMG/M metagenome (GOLD analysis project Ga0209652, IMG submission 184641) | Marine microbial communities from expanding oxygen minimum zones in the Saanich Inlet - ESP_74LU_5_DNA (SPAdes) (version 2) | ecosystem: Environmental > Aquatic > Marine > Intertidal zone...
AAAACGATGACGATGATGAGTCGAGCCTCGAAGAAGATGCCACCAGCTTGTCCATGAAGGTCTCCCTGAACAGAAGCATTGCTGAGCATACTCGTCGTCTGCGCACACATGCGCTAATGGCCCTATCCAATGCGCTTGATCTCTTGAACTCTGAAAAGATACTATGCGATACTATTTCGGCCAGTAAGGAATGGTACGCTTCAGTTCTCATCCCTAGTCTTATTGACAATGTCAAATCTGCCTCCAGTAAGCCGTATGATGCAACCTTGGCTGCTCGGTGTCTCACCTCTTTGGCGATGTGTTCGAAGGTTTTTGCATCAACAATGAAAAATACCGAAGGGTGCAAGAATGCAGGAGGTGGCGGTGGCTGCCTGAGTGCGTTGGAGAGTGCTGGACAAATTGGAAGGGATGAGTTTGAATTGTTGTTGAGAGATGTTGAACGTTGTCAAAGCACTCTTTTGGGATGCTAAATTGTTTGAAAATCATATTGTTTCATATTGGCTGGACGGATTGAGAATGGATTAAAATTGGATGCTGCTTTTTATTATCGGAAGGAGCAGTGAGTGGGAATATTACATACCTTTTGAATGACAGCAAAGCTTGAAGAGAAAGGAACTCAGCTCGAAGGATTGAGCTATCTTGGATGTATATTATTAGTACATATACATCATTAAATGCTTAATCATCACCAGAATAACTAGAGTAAGTCTTAATTCAAATTGGTTGCATGCTTCATATCTATCCTGCTCCAATCATAGCCCATCCACTCATCAACATCAATCCACCAACTGGAGTCATGGGCCCCAAGATTCGCTTAGGACCAATATCAAGGGTAAGAAGATAAATAGACCCAGAGAACAACACTGTTCCCAAAGCCATGATTTTACCTCCAGACCAGCCACCGCCACCCTGATATTTCCTTGGCTTGCCTTCCTCGAGACAAGACAGCGATAGCAATGCCACAGCATGTAAGAGCTGATATGATACGGCAGTTTTCCAATTGTTGCTTCCCTCAGGCTTTTTGTTCAAGTATCCTTTTAATGCGTGTGCTCCAAACGCACCGAGGCCAACACCAGATGCACCTAGTGCAGCGGCAAGTTTGCGAAGTGTTTCTGAGGTTTCGTTGCCCATTTTGAGGAGAATAAAGTATGTACAATAGAGTCAGTCGGTGGGTGTCTATCAAATTCGGAAAATCCAAAATGATTTTTTTTTGCCTGTCCCTTTCACCTTATTTCACCTACACTGCATGCACTCGCTCAAAGGTAGATAACAACCATGGCATCCGTAACGGACCTCCTCTTGGAAGCCATCAAAGGCCCCAGCGCCAGCTCTGGCGAACTCCTCTCCCCCGATGGAACATCGCTGACCCTTCAAAACACATCTTATCCCGCCTCCACGCCTCTCACGCTCGACCTACCCAACGGTAAATCCGTCACATATTCATTGGCATCAGTCTACCTCCAACTATGCAATCCGGGCGTACTTCAATATCGCAAGGCGTGCGATGCAGCCAAAGTCGAAGATCCGGTCAAAGTTTTGGATAGGACAGCCATTTCAGAATTCTTTTCTGCTGCTGCCACTGAGGAGGGCGGAGATGATGCCAAACAACCCGATAATGGCGACGACGGCGACGCAATGGACATGTCAGATGATGATGCCAAGAAGGATAAATCAGGTGTTCAATTTCGTCAGGTTCAAGTGGCAGGAGAAGAAAAACACAAACCATCCAAACGCTCCTCTAGTTCATCCGATAAGAAACGATCTCGCTCTAGTTCACAAGATAAAAAACGATCTTCCTCATCATCATCTGGACAAAAACAACAAGAGGAAAGTGCAAAGAAGAAAAAGAAGGTGGCTGCTGCTACACCCATGACAAATGAACAGCTATTGGATAATTTAAGTACCATTGTGGGGAAGAGGGAGCAGACTCCTGCTGCTGCTGGAAAGGAGGGTGAAAAGGCAACTGATGACAGCAATAATGACAAATCTGCAGATAGTACAATGTCAACTCCAGACTCGAGGCAAGTTACGCCTGCAGCTACACCACTACCATCAGATAATGAACAGGATCAGGACAAGCAAAAAGAATTGCTAATGTCCTGTCTCTCCCTACCTGAAGGGTTTGATGTCAACTCCCCCGAAATCATGACGGCTATTCAATCGGATAGGGAGGCAACTCGAAAAATTACATCTTTGGAAATTCCCGTGGGTGATTCCTCTAGTATCTTGCGTGCAGGTGCTGGTGGCGAGGTTCAAGTGGTTGAGAAGAGTAATGTGGATGCAAGTGGTGGTGGTGCCAACGTGGCTGTGAAGAAGAGGGACTTTGCAAGAGTGTTGGAAATTTATCAAGAGGTGATACAGGCAGAAGAAAAGGCGAAACGAGGTGGTAGTAGTAGCAGCAGCAGCAAGCGATCGGCTCCATCTGCATTACCAGGGAGCAGTTCCAAGACGGTTCGTGTTGCTGGTAGTAGTTCAGCGGGGAAAACACCCACAAAGAAGGTGGAGGGCAATCCTATCATTGTTGTTCCAAACGCAATGACTTCTTGCATCACGATGATCAATGCTGGTTTCTTCTTTGGGAAGGATGCCGTGTATATCCCCCGAGATCAGGCTATGAAACGTGGTGATGCTGGAAAACGTGGTGGAACCATCCAAGTGACACATAAATTGGCACCCCGACTTGGTGGAGCTGAGATCACATATGACATTATTGACAATCCGACGACGCGCCTCAAGAAGGAGGAGTGGAGTCGTGTTGTTGCCGTCATCGCTCAGGGTGCGTCTTGGCAATTCAAGGGGTGGCAATACTCTGATCCAGTCGATCTATTCTCTCGGGCATTCGGATTTTACATTGGGTTGGATGGTGCTTCAATCCCTGATGAATTGCGCAATTGGAATGTCAAGTTGGGAAAGGTCAGTAGAGACAGGAGAGGGCAGGATAATGTCTGCTTGGCCAGTTTTTGGAATGGATTAGAAGAGTTTATCGCCGTGCATAAGCAAGAATACATGAAGTAAAACAGGCAACAGAGTGGAGATAAGAGTAATGACACTTGGCGCAACAGCATTGCAACCTTGGCTGTCGTCTTAATATACATTTTTATTGCTACGAATACCTCTCTCTTCCCTACGTAATTTAAGTCGTCTTGTTATACTTCTTCTTCTTCTTGTTTCGCATGTAGCCAAGGCCCAAAAGTACACTCAGAACTATTGAGCTCAAAATTAACAATGTGGTGAATGGAAATGAAGGTACCTCTTCTTTTGTTTCTGCCTTGTTCACAACATTTGCCTTCTTTATTTCAGCGGCTACATTCTTGACCACATTCGCGTCTTTGATTACCTCGGCACCAGATTGCTTGATTACGTTCACATCTTTGATTACCCCGGCACCAGATTGATTCATTCTCTGAACAGAACAAGTCTCAAATTTATCTAACAAAGGAAAGTCAGATTCTATGTAACTTGCTCCTCGATTATGGATAGGTCCTTGCTGAGGACCCTTTCCCCAAGGCGGCATGTCACCATAGCCTTTGTAAAAGTTCTTTACATTCTCTAACCCACTTGTGACTTTTCCAAACGGCGTCTCCCAAGGGCTCTGCCCCAGACCGCCAGCTCCATCATACGCAATGAACATTTGACTCGAGCGACTGTTTGGACCAGAACCAGCAAAACTCATCATTCCTTCCTTAAATGGTAGCAGCTCCGGTCGTTTAGGATCATCGGGTATAGTAGACTGAGAGAATGTCTTCAGCTCCTTGTCTGTTGTGTAGCCGATGCCGAACTGCACAAGGAAGTGTTCGACGACACGAAAGAAGTGGCTGTGATCAAAATAGCCCTTTTCAAACAGTGTCGTTGCACGGTCGTAGCCATGAGGGCTCCAGGACCGGTAGAAGTGCATAGTAATTGGTCCTGCAGAGGTGTCGCATTGAACTATCGCTTGTTCTTGGTCACTTCCATTATTTTTGGGAGCGCTGCCGCGGATGTTTGTGCGTTGTTCGTCGGCGGCATCATCTACTTCATCACCCATAATCTCCTTCACTTCAGGGTCATCTTCCATGACCTCTTCACCGTCAAGCTGATCCGGATCGTCACCCATACCACCATGAAAGTCTACGCCAGGGTCATCGATTTCGTCCGCCATGGTTGCCCTGTTAGTTATGAAAGATCAATAATAGATTCTCAGTTTTGGATTTGAGACACATGTCTTCTTGGGGACATAATGCAATGTCTCAATCTCAAATCACTCGGATACCATCCACCACCATTCTCATCAGTACTTTCACTTTCATAAGTAATTGTCCTCCGTTCGGATGTAAATTGGACTCTTTCCACTCTCCTCTTGTCTCACGAAACAGTTTATGATACTGAAATGAATCTCATAATGCCCGAGCTTTCACACCAGCACATCTACAAGTAGTAGTGCCATCCTTATGCTTATGGTAATGGTAACAGCTGGTCTTCAAGCGATGACGAAAGATCAGACACTCTCAAGCCTTACTTGATGATCTGATCAACCATAATTTGATTGCTTACTGCAAGACTAGACTGCATGAAAGAGATTAAAGAGAGAAGGGCAAAGGTCTTCTTGTGGCATGGGTGTAGCCATGCCGCAAAGGCTGAACTGAGTCACTTTCGCAGATTTATGTGATACGAGGACAGAAATTGCGAAGGAAGATGAAGCAATTACATTCAAAAAGCTGGCAACAGAAAATTACAAGAACAACAATGCTTGTTTACAATGATTATGCAAGATTGTTAGGCATTCATACAACAATAGAGGCAAGCGCAATGACATCATTGTAATGAATTAGATCCCTTCTTATATTAGTGTATCAATAGACTTGCAGCATCCATGCAGTCACAAGGAAATAAACGCACACTTCCTTCATGAACATGGCATGCATTTTGAAATCTAATTTGCTTACACATCTCATGCGAAGCATTCTCAGAGGGGCAAGACCAGTAAGGCAAGATAAGATCTGAAGATCTAAAGAAACCTTCACACTCATTTTATATCACACCATTACAGAAATCATTTTTTCTTCTCCACAAATAATGCATTTGGGTAGAGTTCACTAACCCGAGTCGATTCATCAAACAAGAATCGCTCCTCCTCTGTATAGAACTTAGAGAATGGCGCCTGCTTTGCTGGAACAAACCTGCCCCGTTCGTATTCCATAATGTATTCTGCCTCTTTTGTTACACGTGCTAGCTTGTTGCCATATGCCAAATCTGCGATGTTTCCGAGCACAAGCCCACCGATAACAATTGGCACACCCGCGACAGGCGGAATTTGCTTCCCTGCAAGTCTAGCAACGGCAACACCCGACACCAGAGTCCCCCATGCTGTCCCAAATATACAGAGCGTATCTCGAGCCTTGGCGACGTTGACGGCCATTTGAATTTCACGCTGAAGCATCATGCGTCGAGCAAGCTCATCCTCGACCTTGGAGCGGAACTCGTCCAATTTTGAGGGAAGCTTTTGATGATGCTCAGGAGGAGGCTTGCTATGCTTGTTTCCCATTATGTATTTCTTTGGGGCGTATCTAACTGCCACTCCTACCTCATCATACACAGTGGCGTGCTACCATTCTTATGCATGCAGCTTGCAAATCCGCAAGCCGCAAGCTGTCGCATGTCGGCACTTTTCACTTTTTGTTCTTGGGTCTCTACTCTCATCTCCATTTACATTCTCATTCGGCCCAAGAACCGCGAACCACGATCCGTTCACCTAAGCCAAGACATGACTTGCCCTCTCCGAGCACTCTCTTCATTATGAATTGAGCAACTCCAATCTCATAATCGAACAGAAGTCATCAAAGCAAAACATTTAAACAAACAATCATGAACATTGTCTATACCAACTACGTCGCTGCGCAGCAGCAAAACGAAGCAAACCAATTGATTTATTCAAACTACGTCGCTTCCAACCTTGGAAGGAGAAGAGGTGTCAGCAAAGTTGACACTTCTTGTGCAGAAGTCAAGATTATTGCCACTTCTAGTGGTACCGACGGAAGCATAAGAGATTCAAGGGAAAATGAGCGGCAAATTCATGCAAAAATGCTTGAGCAAGGTACTCTTCACAAGTGCGCAATGTTGCAATATAACATGGCAAGAACTTCATCGGCAAAGCTAGATCAGTTCACTACAATATTATAGCTCATGAAATAACAGTCAGCCAATTGACTGATTATAGCCGTAAATTAGACTGTGTACAGTAATTCAGGTAGACATTCATTTTCCATATTCTTGTAGAGTACTGTTTATTCCTCAGCCCAGCTGATATCTAATTCTGTACTGCATAGTTATTTGATCCTCTGGAGACTCCTCAGCGAGAGTACTGCCATTTCTGCTTGGCTCTTCTAGACTGCTTAGAGAGGGCGCAGAGGCTCGGCAGTCGGCAGACTCCTCATTCGATTCATGCTCTTCTCTTCATGTCGGTTCATTTCCCGCATCTTGAGATACTGATTCCCCCCTACGTAGAGACTCGCGCCAGAATGAACCTCTTTTGTGCCATGAAAAAATAATGCACTCATACTTAGCATAAGTGGCTAGCACGAAGTACCAAAGGGTTCCCAGACCATAGTGAAGGCAGGAGGCGGTGCGATTGAGTGAAGTCAGGTAACCATGGTGAATTCTGAAGACGCCTGGCAAAGCTTTGTACGAAAAATGAAAGAACAAGAGGCAAGAAAACTATCAACACCAAAAAATGACGACGCAAACCAAAACAATGATTTATCTTCAACCACCATGTCAGCACCAACAGCAGCTACATCCGAGTCTCTCCACGGCAGAAGACCGCACATACTTTTGGGTATTACAGGCAGTATTGCTGCCGTCAAAGGTCCGCGGCTTGCACTGCGCCTCGCAAATGAATTAAAGGCAAATGTGAAAGTGGTGCTGACACGGACGGTGGAGCAATACTTTTGGAAGGAGGGACGAGCAGTTCCTACATATGATAGAGAGAATTGGATTGATTTTGAGAGAGCAGTCGCGACATCAAAAGTACGGGATGAAGATGAAAAAGAGCATACAACTGATTGGAAATTAACGAGTGGACGAATCTCTATCCATTGTGAGTAGCTCAACACTACTCTGCACATTTACACTTGATTTTTCTGTCATTACCATACTTACCAGTCTCAATGCATAACAGACGCAGAAGAGGAGTGGAACGATTACAAATCATTGAGTGACTCTGTTCTTCATATTGATCTTCGCAATTGGGCTGACATATGCGTAGTTGCGCCACTCTCTGCACATACGTTGGGCAAAATTGCCAATGGATTGTGTGACGATCTGCTAACTTGTATTCTTCGCGCATGGGATTTTGGAAATACAAAGCCGATAGTGTTGGCTCCAGCAATGAATACATCAATGTGGGAGCACCCACTGACAAATATGCAACTAAATACAGTCAAAAGTTTAGGCCGGGAAGAAGGCAAAGATGCGGTTGTCGTTGTTCAGCCTGTAGCGAAAACATTAGCTTGTGGAGAGGTTGGAGTAGGTGCATTGGCAGAACTGGATGACATCATCTCTACAACAAAGCAATGTCTGACGCATATGATTGGCAATGTGAGTGTCATTTGAAGTGCCACTTACAAATTACTTCCATATGCTCCGAAGTGGCAAAGCTCATAATATGTTATTGGTCTCAGAATACTGACATCTCATCATTATCCAACAGAAAGGACTCCATGAGACGAGCTCTACTCAAGCTCGCAAAGGATAGATTCCGTGAGATGCAGTCGACACATCAAATTCAATTATTAGACTCGAATTTAGCTGCTCCTATCAGCCCAACTCCAAATCTCATCATCAACACATTCCTTCCTTATCTGAAACTAGACTCTTCAAAACTCATGGTCGATTTAGGTTGTGGGGACGGTCGATGGCTTTTGGCTGCATCAAAGCTGACACAGTGTCGATCCTTTGGTATTGATCTAGACGAAGATCGTCTCAAAATAGCAAATCAGTCTATCTTGGAGCAAAAAATGGATGACAGAGTAGAGATTGAACGAAGGGATGTCTTTGATTTTGTGAAAAATGACTCCAAGGTATTCCTCATGGCGGATGTCTTTGTACTTTACTTGTTCAGAGATGCCATGGTTGAGATGGGAAAGTTGCTGCAAGAGAGGTTATGCCAGCAAAAAAAGAGTGTGTGTGTATTGAGTATAGGATTTGCGCTGACAGGTTGGAAACCAAGCCACGAGCAAAGAGTAAACGGCTTGAAGGTATATCTCTACACCACTAGAAGAAATTCAACATAATGCAATTGATTTATGTGATCATATCGGACATTTGGAATGATTGTGATTAGTCTTTGAAGCGAACGCAGCGATCCGAGCAAGAGTCCCCATCTCACCATAGTCTTCATACATAGAAGTTCTTGGCCGGTCGCGTGCACATATTTCTTTGAGGACTTTGAAACTTTCCAACTATTGGATTCTGACATGGCATCTCAAATGACTTCTCAAGCAGCTCATGTCAAACACCAAAAAACTGAATGCATCTGATTGGAGATAAACGCAACGTATCCAATCTACAGCGTACGATTCGTCCAGTTTTGATGCACAAGAATCAATACAAGTCAGGTTGGAATGCAACACAGTCTAATAAGTTATCTTGTTAAACTTCCTTTTCTTTCTTTGCAAGTATCCAAAACCCAACAGTACACTCAGAACTATTGAACTCAAAATTATCAAGTTGTTTGACCCACTAGATTGATTCGTTCTCTGAACAGAACAAGTCTCAAACTTGTCTAACAAAGGAAAGTCCTTTTTTATGTAATCTGCTCCTCGTTTATAGATAGGTCCTTGTTTAGGACCCTTTCCCCAGGGTGGCATGTCACCATAGCCTTTGTAAAAGTTCTTGACGTTCTCTAGCCCACTTATGACCTTTCCAAACGGAGTCTCCCATGGGCTCTGTCCCAAACTACCGGCCCTATCATATGCAATAAACATTTCATTTGAGCGACTGTTAGGAGCTGAGCCTGCAAATGCTAACATTCCCTCCTTAAATGGTAGCAGCTCCGGTCGCTTGGGATCATCAGGTATAGTAGATAGAGAGAATGCCTTTAGCTCCTTGTCTGTTGTGTAGCCGATGCCAAACTGCACAAGGAAGTGATCGACAACACGAAAGAAGTGGCTGTGATCAAAATAGCCCTTTTCAAACAGTGTCGTTGCACGGTCGTAGCCATGAGGGCTCCAGGACCGGTAGAAGTGCAGAGTAATTGGACCTGCAGAGGTGTCGCATTGAACTATCGCTTCTTCATCACTTCCACTACTTTTGGCATTGCCCATGGTTGATGGGAAAGCAGCGAGGCTATTACTATTATGTATGCCACCATGGTTCTTCGTTGGAGTCGTTGAATGAGAAGATTTACTGCATAGGCGCGGGGTCATTTTACAGTACGCTGTTGTGCCAACTGCACTGTAGATTGATATCGCACGACATATGTACAATGAACTTATGAGTAGATCGCACAGCGCACAGGGGTGTACATAAAAAAATACAGTGCAGGAGCCATGCCATAGCACCCCTTACTCCTCCAAGAATGATGAAGGAAGATCTTGATGTGATAAATTTATTTGCAATTGAATGATACCCTTCATTGCTATGCAGGTAGGTAACTTGTATCCGGGTTTGCGTTGACAGAGAGGAGCGAAGAATGAGTGGAAAGATACTTTCTCACGAGCTTAGATTCAAAATCATATTATGCATTGATATATTCCCCTACTATACAATGATTTGTTATTTACAAACTATTCATTGAGATCTACTCTACATATCGGACATTTGGAATGGTCATGCAACCACTCGCGAATACAGTTCCAATGAAAGGAATGTGAGCATGGTAAAGTGACAACAACAGTAGCTTTTTTGTTGTCTTCTCCGTCCGCTTCATGAATGTCGCATTGACACACGCCACAAAGAAACTCCTCGGAGTCATCATCTTTGTCATCACATCTGACCTGCTTGAAACTTTCCAACCTTGCAATACTGATTCTGGCATCGGCACCTCGAAATGACTTCTCAAGCAGCTCGTGGCAGATGCCAAGCCTTGAATGCATCTGAAATAGAAGATAAACGCAACGTTTTCCAACAACAGCACTACGCTCGAAACAACCCCATGATCCACGTTCAAACCAACTCCATCCCAACGCTACGGTTCGACCCATTTGGATGCACTGATCCCATTCACAGTGCGAGCTCGCCAGAGTCAATCCATTTGCACGCAAATCGGACATAACTTGGTACTTGTATTCGTCAGATTGAAATGTAAGACTGTCTAATAACGCCGATCGGCGGCGGAATGCGGCGCATGTCCGTTCCGCCTCGATGGAAGCAGCTTGGAGTAAGCGATCCCAAGAGATTACAGCGAGGTGATCGTAAAACTGTACCTTCTTCTTTTCAACACTGTCTAAAGTGGAAATATCAACACCACCAGCTACTTCTTTATTCTTCTTTCGCTTCTTGAACTTGCGAGGCATCTTGGGCGTGACTTTACGCAGTCGACGTCTCCACTTCTCGCGTCGTCTAGCAACATTTCGCTTTCTTGCCAACTCGGCAAAATCAATGAGTGCTCCCAACTCCGCAAGTTTCATAAGAGTATCTAACAATAACTGTTCAGTCCGAGCGCGGTGCAAGGCAAATTTGAGATTATCGTCAGAAGCCAGTTCATCCATGACCGCAAGCTGTTCTTGTTCGGACACCTTGCTCTTTTTCTTTGTATTTGAAGCAAACCCGACTCCGAATAATCCGACATCATCCAAGCTCAAATATTCACTTCCCAACATACTTCGAAAACTTGGCATAGAAAAACGTTGCCACACAGACGGTAGGACCCCACGTCCACGAGGATGCAAATGTGTACACGGTGATAGTGAAAACGTAAACTGTTTTTTTGGCCGCTGTGACGACAAGCCTGTAGCTGTTGCCGCCACCCCATCAGTATTGTCCCCACCAGTGCTAGACACCTCGCCATCGGTAACCCCAACAGCGCGACCACTGATCAGACCACTCATGATGACGTTATTGGTGCTAGCGCTATTCCTCATTCCTCCTCCCCGATCAGTTGCACCTTGATTATTATTTCCATCGCCAATTTTTTGCACTGTTCCTTCAAAGGTAAGAGTATTCGGATTCCAATATCCCCAATAACTTCTTTCTCCGTCAACATATTCAATTTGGATGGTTATTCTCTCTTCAGGTACCAATGGGAGTTGAGATTGGGGAGGAGGTAGATCATTGTGGCTTTTGCTTGCATTATTATCAGTGCCATCAACATCATCAGCTGTCTTTTCCCCAATTTCCTCATCATCATTAGAATCTTCTGCTCCATCATCTACATTTGCCAAAACATCACTCAAGGGAACAAACTTTACATGCACAAACACACATTGTTCATCCTTTCCACGGGCTTGCCTTGCCAAATATCCTTTTGGTCTGCCCAATTCATCACATTCATTCTCTTCCATTATTACAAGACTATAATCATCTTGTGAAAAACGAGACGTTTCGATTGTACCGGATAGTTTGGAACCTGGACGGAAGAGTTTGGCCAGATTTTCAATGTCGGTCCTCTTTTTCTGTTGTTGTAGCTTTTGTTCTGCAATATTTGTTTTGTCAACGTTCTGTGCTTCTTCACATGAGTGAAGTGGAGTTTCGGATAGAGATTGAGCACTACCTAGTTGTACTACTTCCTCATCATTGTCATCTACCTCCTCCTCCAACTTTTCTTCCAAAGTATCTTCATCATCAATCGCACATAATGACTCCAAGAACTCATTCTTTTGATAATTCCCTAGAGAAAATTCTTGCTGCTCTTGATTGTCATAATCATGATGATGACGATAATATAAAGTGTGCAAATGAGCATATGCCTCTTTCCATTCTATCTCTTCGTCCTGCATAGCAACACTATCATCATCTGAGGAACTGCCGCTGCTGCTGTTGCTGTTGTGATCATTATTTCTCCTCTCGCCCCCACTTACAACTTGCCTTGGCTTGAATTTTCTCCAATCATTACGACCATCACCACCATGGATTGCGAGATCCAAAAACCTTCTATCACTAGGTTTGAGCTCCACCCTTCGTAAGATGGCATCATGCTCCTCCCATAAGCGATATGTCGTGCAAAATTCATTTTGTAGGACCGAGATGGGAGGACGTATTGAGCCGTATTTACGAAAGTTATTGCTTGCAGCGCGGGCAGTACGAGGGGAAGTGTTGTTGCCTTGACGCGGGGAGGAGGTTCGCACGGGCCTTGGTGGGCTGTCAATCGTGCCGGCTTCGCCATCGCTTGTATTGTTGTTCCTCGCCGCCACCGTCGCCATGGTTATTATGTGACAGTGTGAAATTGCTGTTAACAAAACGGGCGGCTATTATTGGGTCGTGCTGCCTCTTGTGATGAGAGCAAGAGCAAAGGATGAGAAAATTTCCCAATGTTTAATGATGTCATCGTGCTCGTTCTTCGGCTTCGGCGCTTGCTTCTCGCGCTTCTCGGTGCGGTGGTCATCTGGCATCTAATAACGCTTCAGATTTTGGCCTTCATTGCACACCTTTGACACGAGAGAGCTGAGCGAGATTCGTTGATTCCAATTTCCGATTTTACATTTTATCCGAGCCGATGACCGCATTGACCATGTTAAAATTCAAACCATAGCGTACAATCAGCATGCAATTCAACTCGAACTCCGACTTCCCAGCAAGTCACCTCCCACCAGAGCAATGGCACACTGCCGCCCGTCCACCACCTGAATTTGAACCGGCACCATTCATCCCGTGCGCTTGCTTGACTGCACGTGTCCTGATGCGAGTTACGGGTGAAAATGATTCCAATAGTACTGCGGATCATCCTCCGTTTGATGACCCACAGCTGCCGCATGTAGTAGTATCGGTCAATGGGCAGCAGTATTCGGTAATGACTGCGAAGGGGGTGTTAGTGCAAACGCTGCAGGGTGAAGGTGGTGCTAGTGGTACGCCAAGCAACAACAACACCAATAATAATAATGCCAATCAGCAACATAGAGCACATCATATGAGCGCATCGTGGTCAGACTCGTCAGATGATGAATCATCTTCAGATGATGATATCATGATGGATAACAATGATAGTAATGTTTCATCTACACAACAACAAACTCCGCATCCTCATCACTCACACCATCATCACAATACTACTAGCCACAACAATAAACGAATAGAACGCGCCTACTGGCTCCGGGGCACATTACGACAAGCAATCTACGGTCATGTCCGATATGGAATCATATTACACAAATTAGATCCACCCATACGCGTCATGCTACCATCCTCAAACGAATGGACATCAGTAGAATGGGAGGCAACCAATGAAGCAGTCGCTGTCAAAGAGATGAGTTGGGAACACATTCGATACCAACGCAATCGATTGGTGGAAGATCCGATCAAAGAGGTGGCAGCGATGCAGTATTTGAAACGATGGATGGAGGTACAGCAAGAGCAAGCGAAAGTTTCCACATCTACGCTAACCAATGGAATCAAACCTCCCACATCGACATCGTTACCGATACCACCGCAGGCAATGCTATTGCCACCAACGAATAATCTCCATACAACTTCACCATATCTAATTCCACAAAACATGCTAGAATCACATGTCATGATGCCACTTGATCTATTCACCGATCATCGAAACATGTACAGCATCATGCCCTACTGTTCTGGTGGAGAGTTATTCGATGTATTGGAAAGTAAAAATCGTTTCACCGAATTAGAAGCACGGTATTGGATGAGACAAATCTTGAGAGGATTGGCGTGTTTAAAGAAGGCAGGTGTGGCTCATCGTGATTTGAGTTTGGAGAACTTGTTAGTTACGGATGGGAATGTGTTGGTGATTGATATGGGCATGTGTTTGAGAGTTCCAATGGCCGATGGTAGTACCACCAGACAACCACATCAAAATCAGCAGCGATGTCTCATTTTACCTCAGGGTGTTTGTGGAAAATGGGGTTATATGAGCCCAGAAGTTTGCAATAACAAATTGCCTTTCGATGGACACGCTGTAGACCTATGGGCGGCAGGTGTCATTCTCTTTCTAATGCTGACTGGCTTTCCACCATGGGAAAGACCTGTAATGTCAGATGAAAGGTTCAAATACATGACAAATGGGTATTTAGTTCAAATGCTCACCGAGTGGAATGTTGGGTTGTCAGCCGATGCTATGGATTTATTGCAGAGGATGTTTTGGCTGGATCCTTTGGATAGATTGTCTTTGGAGCAGGTTTGGTCGCATCCGTGGATGTGTGCGACGCAACATGCTGGTGTAGCTACGTTGGGTTTGTAAAAAGGTGTATAAATGTCAAGCTGGTAGAATCGATTTTGTAGTTTTTAAGTTAGATAGCTTTCTGTTGTCAACCTAATAGCTCCACTATTGGTGGAGATATTGGCTCATTATTTGGCTCATTATTTGAGAGTGTCTGCCAGGCTGGGTCTCCATTTCGTGACAGGACACTAGTCTGAGAGGGATATCTACAAACGTCCGGAGATGCATCTCCAGATACCATTAGCTTTGCCCAATATGAGTAGCGGTGTGTGATTTCATGAGTAGTACTATCTTGCTCTTCTTTGCTCATATACCATAAGATTGTCTCGTTGGAAAAACGCTTTGCAATCACACACCGTAGCAATCGACTTCTATTGGGTTCATCACCAAACAGAACTTCAAGATCTCCATCTCTTATTTCATTCGCTCTAACATTGTTGTCATCTTCATCATCATCACCACCACCTCTAATAGCGGCATCTTCTATACCTCCGTCACCTTCATCCATTTCTACAATTTCAGGCAGCCCCATGGCATGATGAACAACACCATTCATTCCAGCTCTTCGTTCTGGAGCTCGTGGTTTGGTAAATAAAAAGCCATTGCCATTACTTCCAGTGCAGAAATATATACCATTGAACTCAGGGTCACCTGCTCCAGACACTTTTACTCTTCTTCGCAGTCCCAACATTGGTATAGGAACGAACGGTCCCGTTCCTTCTCTAACTCCCACTCCTTCAATTTGTTCTTGTGCTCGAAGCATTTTCAATGGATTTCGTAGCAGCCTCCCATCTGCTAGTCGATGTGTCCTCTGCTCGGCTGATCGCGTACTTAATTCACGAAACCGATGACAACTGGTTCCAGTTCTAACAAGAGAGGAACAATCAATGAACTCAAATACTCTGAGCAGCACATCATCCACGGCCAAATGTTGAAGAAATGAGTGTTGTTTACTGATTTGCATCATATCATCATTCTCTTGCTTCATCAAGGTCTCCGTCACTGTACGTCGATGGGCAACACCCAATCTGTCAAAGGCTGCAAGAAAGTCACGATACTCTGCAGTATTTTGAAGTTGGGCAACATCATCTCTGGGTATTGAGATGAGCCAATGTCCACATCTTTCTAGAAGGCCGTAGTTGCTTTCGTTTGAGCTTGGTAGATGATCTGCGGCTGGTATGATGAACGACATGATATTGATTCTATAAGCAACAAGAGCGGGTAAGCCACTATGAGTGAAACTCTAGCGCAGTGTAGCTGATTTGTTGAC
>Ga0209652_1002138_pt1 | contig 15560 bp, 6 predicted proteins | sample SaaInl74LU_5_DNA_FD_184641 | JGI IMG/M metagenome (GOLD analysis project Ga0209652, IMG submission 184641) | Marine microbial communities from expanding oxygen minimum zones in the Saanich Inlet - ESP_74LU_5_DNA (SPAdes) (version 2) | ecosystem: Environmental > Aquatic > Marine > Intertidal zone ...
CTTGGGCGAGTGGCTCATGGTCTGGATGCCCTCCAGGGTGTACCCGGACATCGAGGCGTTGGACGAGTACTGGCCCTTGCCGGTCGCGCGGCCCAGACCGCCGGTGTTGGCCTGCGACGCGATGGTGATGGCCTGCGCGGACTTGGCGGCGGCCGCCACCGCGGCGGCGGTGAAACCGACGAGCGCGGCGCGGCGGGACTCCTTGGCGTCAGCCTTCGCGACGACCGCGAAGCGAGCCTTGGGGGCGGTGGTCTGGGCCTTGGCGACGACGCGCGCGGGCGCGACGGCGGCGGACTGCGTGAGGGCGAACATCTTGTTGTTCGAGTGGTTTTTGCGTTCGAGTCTGGAGGTTTTCGTTTTTTGGCCGGGGCACGGACGGAGACGGGGACGGTCAGTCGGCGGGACGGAGCGCGCTGTCCGAGAGAGGAGGCGGTGGCGCGCGGTCGCGCTTCTGTCGGTCGGGCTCCGAGGCGCGCGGGCGCGACAGAGCGCGGAGGCGGCGCGGGCGCGCGCGCGAGCCGACCGCGACAATGCTGCCAAGTGGAGGAGGATCGTCGCCGGTGGCATTCATTTGACGATCACGCGCGTCGCGCCACACGCGGAGCGCCGCGCGCGGCCGCGCGGCCGCGCGGCCGCGGCGGCGCGCGGAGAACAAGCTGCGGGAACCTCTCGCTTTCGGGCGCGTACCTGGCGACGGGAAGGGTGCGGGTATGACCTCCCGAGCCCGCGCGCGTGGGTTTTTCCTTCACTTCACGGCTGGAGGAGTTTCGGGCTGCGCGGCGTTTTGATTGGCCGAGGCGCGATCTGGACGCGGGAGGGATTTTTTGCGCGAGTTGAAACCGCGAGACCGCGACGTGAAAGCGGAACGCGTCTCGTTGACCGGCGACCCGGCCGAACCGGCAACTAAACCGACGAGTTTGATCGGACCGATCAAACTCGCCATAAGTGGGTTCGTTTCCGTCGCGCGTTTTTTCATGAGGGACCGAACGTTTTCTTTCGACACCCTGTTTCTTCTCTCGCCGTCGCGCGCCGTGTCGACCCTCGCCTCCTCTCAAGCGCATTCGCCCGGGCGGTTAAGGGGTGCGGGATCGTCTATAAGAGGCGAGCGCGTTCGTGCGCTCACGCGTTCGTGCGCTCACCGTCATGCGTCGTCGCGTTCGGAGCCGCCGACGAAAGGCGCGGCGGTGAGCCCCTGGTCCGGCCTCAGCCCCAAATCGTTGACGATCGTCGGGTCCGCGCCCTTGCGCACGAGGTACTCCGCTATCTCCTCGTACCCGTACGCCTTCGCGAAGTGCATCGCGGTGTTCCCTTTCAAGTTGCGCGCATCGAGAGGCACGCCGTGACGAACGCAAGCCTTGACTAAGCGCTTGCGGTTGTTTTGCGCGGCGACCATGAGGACGGTGTTCCCGTTCCGATCGCGGAAGTCGGGCGAGACGGCGCCGCTCGACAGGAGCGCCTCCACCTCGCCGTGGCGGTTGTTGCGAACCTTGCTGAAGATGTCGTGCTCCGAACGCGGGAGCGATGCGCGTTCGAGACGAATCTGAAGCGCGGGCGCGGACGAGACGTGGGTCTCCGCGGGGGTCTCCGCGTCGGATTGATCGGCGGTCGCGGTTTCGGGCGCCGCGACGCGCATACGCGAAGTCGCCATCGTCAGGCCCATGGTCAGGCCCTCCAGCCGGCTCGCTTCGGCGGCGTCCCGCGCCTCCAGCTCCTCCTCCGCCTCCGCCAGGTCGCGCGCCATGCGCACCATCTTCGCCTCGGCGAGCGCGAGCGCCGAGCGCATAGACTCGAGCTTCTCCGCCGCGTCCGCCTCTCTCGCGCTCGCGCGCGCCGTCAAAGACGCCTCCTCGGACGCGCGCGCCTCGCCGAGCAGGCGCACCTTCTCCTCCAGCGCCTCGACGCGCGCGCGCTCCGCCTCGAGCTCGCCGCGTCTCGCATCCGCCTCGGTCGCCAGACGCGCCATCTCGGATTCCAGGGTTTTCTCGCGCGTCTCGGTGTCGCGCGACGTCGCGCTCGCCTCGCGCGCCAAGCGCTCCGCGTTCTCCGAAGCCTCGCGCCACTTTTTTTCCCCAGCCTCCGCGTCGTCTCTCAACGCTCTCAACTTGGCCATCTCCTCCTCCTTCGCCGCGAGCGCGGCTCTGTGCTCGCGCAGAACCTCGGCGTCGCGGCGGGACGTCAAACTCTGCTCGCGAACGAGCGTCTCGGTGAGCGTCTCGGCTTTCGCGACGAGCGAACTTTCCGCGGCGCGGAGACGTTCCGCCTCCTCCTTCGCGGCGGCTTCGAGAGACGCCAGCTCAAGAAGCTCCGTCTCCTTCGCGGCGAGCGTCGCGGCGACGCTCTCTTTCGCCTCGGACGCGGCGCGCTCGCGATCGCGCGCCTTAAACAGCTCGCGCTCCATCTCAGACTCGCGCGCGCGGGAGGTTTGCGTCGCATCCCTCAGCGCGCGCTCCGCCTCCGCGCGAAGAGACGCCTCCGCGTCCAGCGCCGCGCGAAGCGACGCCTCGCGCGCCTCGGCGGCGGCGCGCGCCTCCGCGGCGGCGGACTCCAGCGCGACGCGCTCGGTTTCCGTGCGCGTCTGGACGGAAGCTGCCGCCTCCGCCACGGCCGCCTCCAAACGCACAGCCTCTTGTCTGGCCGAGTCAGCCTCTTTGCGCGCGGCGGCGACCGCCTCGGACGCCTCCGCCGCCGCCGAAGCGCGCGCCGCGCGCAAATCATTCGCAAATTCTTCGCGCGCGGTTTTGGCGGAGGACTCAGCGTCGGCGAGGCGTTTCTGCCACGCGCGCCCTTTTTTGAGCATCTCGCGCCTGCTCTCGGCGACGCGCGCCTCCAAATCGCGCTCGCGCTCGGCAGCCGCCTCCGCAGCCTCGTCTCGGCTCGCGCGAGAGGTGGCGGAGGCGTCGCGCGCCGCGCGCTCGGCGGCGTCGCGCTCGGCGCGCGCCGAACGCAGCTCAGCCTCGAACGTCTCGGTTGTTTTCTTCGTCTCGAGCCGCGCCGCCTGGAGCTCGTCCACGGTGACTCTCGACGTCTCGCGGAGCGCGGCGTGCGCGCGCTCGAGCGCGTCGCGCGCCTCCGTCTCCGAGGCGAGTTTCTCGCGCCACTCTTTTTCTTTCCGTTCCGACTCGGCGCGAAGCGCGGCGACGTCGCGCTCCAGTCGTTCGCGACTGGAGCTCGTCTCCTCCTCCAAACAAGAGAGCTCCGAGACGAGCCTCGCGTTCTCCCGCCTCAAAGGTTCTTCCACAGTCTCCCGTTCCACCAGACTCGTACTCAAAGACTCGCGCGCGCTCAGACGCAACGCGCGCAACTCGCCCTCCGCCGCGTCGCGCGCCGCCTCGGCTTCCAGCGCGCGCGCGGCGAGTTTCTCTCGCTTCGCCTTCTCCTCCCGGGCGCTCGCCTCCGCCGCCGCCGCCGCCTCCGCCGCCTCCGCCTCGAGCCTCGCCCTGTGCCGCGCCTCGCCCGCCTTGACGCGCTCGCGCAGAGCCTCGATCTCGCAGCGCAGACCCTCCTCTGCCTCGGCGGCGGCGGCGCGTTCGGTGCGCTCGTCGCGGCGGCGCCTTCGCAGCGCCTCCTCAGCCTCGAAGCGCGCCGCGGACATCGCCTCGAGCTCCGCCGCCGCCGCCGCCGCGCGCTCGCGCCACGCGAGCACCGCCTCCGAGCCCGCGCCGATTAGGCTCGCGGGAGGCGCCGCGTTTGCCAGCCGCGCGAGGTCCGCCGCGCGAATGCCGGGCGCGGCGTCGGGCGCCGTCGAGTACGAATACGATTTCTTTTTCGTTCTCGTCCTTCGTCCCGCGTTTCCGTTTTTGAACCGCGCGCCGTGAGCGGCTTCGTCCTCGTCCGGTGAGTCTTCGCCGAGAACGGAGCTTTCGTCGTCCGCGCCCGGCCGCGCGTCCAACGCCGTGGACGCGAGGGTGCTGTACGACAAGACGGAACACGTCCCGTCGTCGTCCAGGAGGTCCGAACGCGCGTCCGTTCGCGAACGCGTCGTCGACGTCGTCCCGCCGCGGCGGCGCGGCGCGTCGCGCCACCGGCGCGTGCCGGGCTCGCCGTCGTCCGAGCTCGAGTCCGGCTCGGAGTCGTCCGGCTCGGAGTCTCTCGGTTCTTTCGTCGTCGTCATAGTCGTCGTCTGTCTGTGTTCGTCACGTCTCGAGTGAGTCAAAACGTGTTTTGTCTCCGCGTCGCGTGACGTGTAGCCCGCGTAGTTCTTTGCCCGCGCGCCGCCGCTCGCCAAGACTCCTTCACTGAAAAAGAGCGGCGGCGCGCGTCCGGCCGCGCGCGCGCGTCTCCGCGCGGCGGACAGCCACGCGCGCATGGCGCACATCGATGTTTCGGACACGCGCACGTCCAGACCGAGCTTTGTTATGAGCCGCCACAGCCCGAGCTTACGCAAGCGCTCGCGCACGCGGTCGTCGCGCTCCGCCGCCTCGCGCTCGGCGTCGCGCGCGGCGCGTTTGTAATGCCGCGCCGTCTCGCGAAAGCTCGCCGCTTCACGCCGAACCCAGAGGAGCTCGGCGTGCGCCTCCATGCCCGCGAGCGCGACCGCGCGAGCGTCCTCCAGCTCGTCCCGCGCGGCTCTGAGCTCTCGCCCGAGACGCGCGGCGTCGGGGAAGGGCGTCGGGACGGGTTCCGTGGAAGGAACCTCTCGGGGGGGGCGCGGGACGGATGCCGACTGTCCGAGGTTCGGGTGCGGGCGGGGCACGACGCGACCGCGAGGAGGCATCGGGCCCAGCGTCGCCCCGAAGCCGACATCGACACGCGGCGGGTCGTCGTCCCGCGCGTGCCCCTCGCGATGGACGCGGCCGTCCATCGGAGCCACGCCCACTCCGCCCGGCGCAGACGAGGAGTGACGCGGACGAACGTTGTTGTTGGTTTCCGGACGCTCGCGCGAGAGGCGCGGCGCTCGGGAAAAGTCGTCGAAGGTCGAACCGACGTCGAGTCGAAAGTGTCTGGGAACCCGAAGTTCAACAAAAACCCTTCTCGTTGGATGCGTCGAACGAAACGAAAACGAAACGAAAGATGCCGCGCATTTTGACATTTTCTTCAGACTAAAATGACATTGCGATCTCCCCGATTCTCATCCAATGAAGATATTTAGATCAAAAAGCGCTTTTTTCGCGGGGCTTTTCCCCGCGACGGGCGCCCCGTTCCGCAGAGGCGACGGCGCCGACGAGGACGACTGCGCAAAGGCCGAGGGGTGAAGGCGCGAGTGGTGCTCTGAAGCACTGAAACATCTAACACTTCGGGGGGTCACGAACGCTTTTCCGACAGAAGGGGTTCGCTTTTCCGACCCGCCCATCCCGGGCGCACGGGGCCAGGCTCTCTGCGCGAAGAAAGTCGGACCGTCGTCGATTGGGCCTTTGGGACGCGCGAGGAGAGCCCGCGCGAGCCGCGAACGCGACGATGGGACCCACGTCGAGAACCGCGGCGGCGGTGGCGAAGAAGAAGGTGCGTTCGCGGACGCGCGCGCGCGTCGACGCGCGCTTCGAGCCGCGCATCCGGAGGCTTCCCGAACGCGCGCTTCGCGTTGTTGGTTTTTTCCCACGAGTCTTTTTTTCACGACCGACCCCCGCCTGACCCTCCCCTCTCCCTCGCCAGCCTGCCCCCGCGACGCACGCGAAGAAGACGCCGGTGAGCCCGAGCGCTCTGAAGGTACGCGCCCGCGAAGGTTCGGCGCTCGAGACGCGTCGCGTCCGAGACGCTCGCGCGAACGCCGAGCTGACCGCGAAGCGTTTCTCACACGTTCCTCGCAATTCCCCGCAGGCGGCGAACAAAACGCAACGGGAAGGCCGGACGACGCGCGCGGTGTCCTTCGCGCGAACGCACGCGCAGGACGCGGAGACGGCGGCGCGCGCGTTAGATGCGAGTGACGCGAGGACGGCCGAACAGACCCGAACGAAGGACGGCGCCGGCGTGGAGGGCGCGGCGCCGGAGAGCGCGGAGGAGGCGCAAAATATCCAGCGAGGCGGTGGCGCGGAACGCGCTTCGTCGGAACGCGCGCGGACGACGCGCGCGGAGACGCTGCTTTCCGTCTCGGCGACAAGAAAGAAGAATGAAAATAATCCAACAACCGACGCCGCGGTTGTCCGCGACGACGTCGTCGCCGCGGAGGAGTACGCGCGGTTCGTCGCGGCGAACGCGGCGAACGCGTTCAATCCCCCAGGGGGGCCGAGCGCGACGCGCGCGATGCCACGCGCGAGTTGGCAAACAAACGAGAGGGACGCGAATGGACCGCCCCCCGCGATTACAATCGCGGGCGCGGCGTCCTCCGGTCCCTCGCGCGGGAGCCTGGCGTCCAATCTCTCCGAGCTCACCAACGACGCCGCGAGAGGCGGCGCGGCCGGCGCGCCGGCGCTTCCCCCGGGCGCCGGAGGTGTCGCGCGCGCGAACGCCGCGAACGTTTCGTATGGCTTTCAGTCTGGTCGCGACGCGCCGCGGATGGACGGCGCGAGGAACGTCATGGTGAACCCGCCGCCGCCGTTCGCGGTCACTCACGCGAACGGTTTCAGTTCGTTCGGTGACGGCCATTTCGCCGCCCGCGACCCCTTCGGGTTCTACGTCGAGCACGGCTCGCCCAACACCGACACGGGCTCGGGGGACGGCTCCGGCGGCGGCTCCGGCGGCGGCTCCGGGTCGGGCGGCGGGTCCGGCGTGGCGAACCCGGCGGCGGCGCCGACGCGCGCCGTGTTCACGAACTCGAGCGCGGCTGCGGCGGCGACGTTGAGCGACGCCGCCGCGGCGACGCGCAAAGCCCTGGGCGAGCGCGTGTTCCACGAGGTGCAAAGAATGATGCTCCGGCAGCACCGCGAGTTTGAGCGGCAGCTCATGGAGCTGCACAGGCTGACGCGCGAGACGCGCGGCGCGACGCCCGGCTTCGCCACCGCCGACCGCTCGTCGCCGGAGGGTGGCGCGCCCGGCGAGACGCACATGACGAAGAGCGTGTTCCTGGCGGGCGAGAAGTTTAGCGACCCGCGCGCGGAGACGGGCCACCGAGAAGGCGGAGTTGTCGCGCCTCTGGGCGCCGGTTCGAACGGCAACCGCGCGTCGCCCGACAGCGACGACGCCGGCGGGCACTCCGGCGGCGGCGGCAGCGACGACCGCTCGGGCGACCGCGCGGGCTCCAACCCGGTGGAGGGCGAGCCCTCCGGGCGGGACGGCGGCGCGGGGGAGGCGAGCGAGCGCGTGAAGCACGCTGCGCGGCTGGCGTTCGAGGAGCAGCAGATGCGGCAGAGGCGCGCGTACGCGCTCGCGATGCGCCCCTGGCGCGAGGAGGGTGGCGCGGACTACCGCCCGGGCGACTTTGGCGCGGAGGGCGGGACCACCACTTTGATGGGTCCGGGCGGGCCGGCGGCGGCGACGCTTCGGAATCAGCACGCGGAGGCTGCGATGGCGGCGGCGCGGCGGAGGCACGCGGCGGCGGCGGGGACTGTCATGCCATACGGCGGCGCGCCCGCCGCCGCCGGCGCGCATTTGTACGGCGGCCTCTCCGCGCACGAGCAGTGGACGGCGTGGTACATGCACGCGTACGCGCAGTCGGGCGTGGGACCGGGCGCCGTTCTGCCGGGCGCGGGGCTCGTTCCAAACGCGTCGTCGCCGCGCGCCGGCCCGGGTGCGTTTTTCCCGCCGGGTGCCCTCGGTAACCCGTTCGCGGCGGGATCGCTCGCGCCGGGGTCCCACGCTCACGACGCGCTGGCGCGTGTGAACTCGGGTCCCCTGGCTCCCGGGCTGGCGCCGGGCCAGCCGACGGGCCCCGGCGCGCCGCGCGGCGGCGCGTTTGGCGGAGCGCCGCCGGTCGGCGGCGCTGGCGGCGGCGCCGTCGCCGCGCCGGCGGCTTCGCACGCGCTCTTCAGTAGCACGGCGGAGGAGGTGACGCAGATCGTGGGGGGCGACCCGTTACATCGCGCGCCGCACCACTTCCGCGGCTTACAGTCGCACGCGCCGCACCACCACTTTCCCGTGCCGCAGCATCCGGGCGCGCCCTTCGCGTACCCGGCGTACCCGGGGAGCGGGTCGGCGGGGCCGACGCCGCGCGGCGCGACTGCGGCGGGGCCCGCGCCCGCGCCCGCGCCCGGAGCTCTGCGCGGCGGCAACGTCGGTACGTTACCGCTCCCGTTCGGCGCGGGTGCCGTCGGCGTTCCTTCCGGGGGCGCGAACGTCATGTTCGGCGCGGGCGGTGTGCCGGCGTACGCGGCGACGACGGCGCCGAGTCCCGAGTTCGCGGGCGACGCGAACGCGAAGCCTCGTCGCGGAGCCTCCGCGCTCGTCTCGCGATCGGGCGAGGAGAAGAAGCGGAAACGCGCGTCGCAGGAGGCTGCGCATCAAGAGAAAAAATTACGCGACACGATCAAGGCCCGCGGGAAGGATGCGGACGACGCCGGGTCGGATTCCATCATGACCGGCCAGCCCGGGCCGAGCGAGGGCGCGCCGGAGGTGAGCGCGCGCAATAAGACGACAAACGCCGAGGGGGTTTTCGGCGCTTCGGTGCCCAAGAAGTCGAGGAGCGGGCGACCGCAGAAGAAGAATAAGGAGGGAGGGCCCAAGAAGGACCAGTCCGCGGCTGACATCCTCGTGTCCATCGCGAACGCGTGAATCGAAGCGCGTTCGTTTTTCTCATCGCGTCGTTTGAAGCGACGGACGACGACGACACGAGTTGGCGACGAAAGGAGGAGCGACGAAAAGAAACGCGAGACGACGCGAGACCCGGATGACCAGACGGATGCTTTTTTTTTTCCGTCTGAGTCTCGGCTCGGTCGTCCGACTCTTCCAGCGAATATCTATAGCGGCTTTAGGTTTAGCATAGCGACACGCGGCGCGCGGGCGCGCGCGGGCGAAGGTTCCGTCGCCGAGACGGGACGATCGCCCCGCGCGCGGGACCCGCGCCGCCGGCGGGGATAGATCACGATTAGACGAGAGACGACGCCGGAGGTTTCGGCTTCCGGCGGCTCCTAGCGATAGAATAGATGCGGCGCCGCGGAGAGAGACGTACGCGGCGCGCGGACCTTAGCCTTAGCCGTCCGTGCGCCCTCGCTCGAAGCGGCCGCCCACCGAATTTGAAAGCAGATCAGAAAGTTCGAAAGAAAGGAAAGAAGATATCGAGGTATCAGAGGTATCAGATATCAGACTCGCGCGTCTCGTCACGCGTGCGCAATTTTCTTGGCGACGGCGTCGTCGTCGCGCCTCGCGCCCGCGAACGCCGCGTATATGGACTCCAGCCGTCTCCGCTCGTGCGCGGAGACGCTCGCGCGCGCGAGCTCCGTCGCGCGGCGCACGTCCTCCCTGGTTTCGCGCTCGTCCGGGCCCCGGCGCTCCGCGAAGAGCGCGGCGTCGGACAAGATCCCGCGCAGGTCCGCGCCGGAGAACCCCTCGGTGCGCGCCGCGACGGAGGCTAAATCGAGTCGCGACTCCGCCGATTCCGTCTCCGATTCCGTCGCTCCGAACCCCAACAGCGCGGTGAGAATCTCTAGCCGCTCCGTTTTGGACGGGAAAGGACAAAAGAGCGCCCTGTCGAGTCTTCCCGGTCGGAGCAGCGCCGGGTCGATGAGGTCCGGCCGCGACGTCGCCGCTAAAACGACCACCCCCTCCAGGCTCTCCACGCCGTCCAGCTCGGTGAGGAACGCGTTGACCACGCGATCGGTGACGCCCGTCGTGTCGTGCCCGCGTCTCGGCGCGATGGCGTCGAACTCGTCAAAGAACAACGCGCACGGTTTCGCGCTCGCCGCGCGGCGAAACGCGCTCCGCACTCCAGCTTCGCTCTGCCCGATGTACTTGTTCAGTAACTCGGGGCCTTTCACCGTGATCAACCTCATCCCGCTCGCGCGCACGGCGGCGCGCGCCAAAAGCGTCTTGCCGCATCCCGGGGGGCCGTAAAGCAACGCGCCCGTGCGCAGCCGCAGCGGCGCTTTGGAAAAGATCGCGGGGAACTTTGAAGGCAACGAGAGCGCCTCCTCCAGCGCGGCTTTCGCGAGGCGCAAGCCGCCCACGGATTTGAGCGCGTTTTGCGTCTCGTGGCCGTCTCCGTCGCGCGAAAACGACGTTCCGTCGTCGTCGTTCGAACGCTTCCCTCCCGAGGCTAGCGCGCGCTCGGGCGCGGGGACGAAGTCCGCGCGCGCGGCGACCAGGTGCGCGACGCGCAGGCGCGCGGCGACGGAACCGACGCGGTCCGGTTCTCCTCCGCCTACGTCGCCTCCTTCGTCGTCCTCGTCCTCGTCCTCGTTTTCTAGAAGCCACCGGCTCGCCGCCTCCGAGGCGGCTCGCTCGACGAGCGCGTCGAAGTCGCCGCGCGCGTACCCCTCGGCGCTTCGCGCGACCAGCGACAGGTTGTGCGCGTCGCGCACGGGCGTGCCTCGCGCCTCGGCGGCGGCGGCGAAAAAAGCCACGCGGCCGGAGATTTCCTCGGGAGCCTTGAGCTCCGCGTCGTGGTCCAGGCGTCCGAAACGCGTCACCGACTCAGCGAGCGATTCCGGGTCGCGCGCGGTCGCGATCCACACCACACGAGGGGAATTTTTTTGTGTTTGAAAACTCGTCGCGTCCATCAGATCGCCGAGCGCCTCGGCTATGAGCTCTTTGGCCGAAGGAAAACCGTTTCCTTGCGAGGCGCCGTCGGAGGACGCCTCGCCCGCCGCCCTCGACGCGCACACGGCGTCCAGGTCATCCAGGACGACAACCGCCGGCGCGCGCCGCGAGGCTTCCTCCGCCGCGCGCCGGAGCGCCGCGATCGCGGGGCGCGCGTCGCCCTGCATGGGCAAACGCGCGCACTCGACAGAGACGACGGCGGCGCGGACCTCCGGGTCGTCGCGGAGACGCTTTGCCGATTCTTTCGCCGCGGCGGTTCGGCCCGAACTCGGCGCGCCCCAGAAGAGCGCGCCGCCGGTGGTGGGCGGCGCGACGGACGTTCCGTTCGCGAAACAGTCCGCGTCAAGACTCAAGAGTTTGTGTGTTAACGCCGCCTTCAGCCTCGCCGTCGCGAAGTCCACCGACTCGGTGGCCTGCGCGCCGAGCCTCGACCCTTTGTCGGTGTCGAGGAGCTCGTCGAGGGGCGGGTGCACCGCCACCGCGTCGCCGAACAGTTTCGAGACGAGCCGCGGCGCGTTTTTTTGTCCTCCGACAAGCTCGGGGCTCGAATCCGCGGGGGGGCCGATTTCGACGCGCGCGAAGCGCGCGAAAGCCTCCTCTTCGGCTTCTGCGGCTTCTCCGGGAGGGCGAGGCTCACGGAAGAGCTCGTCCGCGTCGAACAGCGCGACCGCGCGCCCGCCGGCGGCGCGCGCCTCCACCGCGAACGAAGCCGTCTGAAAAAAAGCGGCGAAACCGTTTTCGATCGAAAACCGAACGAGCGTTCCCGTGCGCACCGGGACGACGCGCGTCGTCGCGTTCGATGTCCCGAAACGTCGATCCGAAGCGCCGAAGAACGACGCTTGAGTCTTGATCCATCGGATCATCAGTCGCGCGGCCGCGGCGTTGACGGCGTTTAAGTCGTCCTTCTCCGTCACGCCGAGCACGGCTCGGTGCGCGGGCTCGAGGCGGCGGACGAAATCGTAATCGTTCGTCCCGTCGTCTTCTTTTTTGTCGTCGGAGATCTCTCCGGAGCGTCCTTCCGTCGTTTTCGCCATATTACTCGCGACGGGCCGAAGCCGGAGCAGCGTCGCGGTCTGACCGTCGTTCGCCACGTCTTCGTTCGAAGAGCTTTTGATCGGGAGCTCCCGCACGAAGACGCGGTCGCCCTGCCCCACGCCGAGCGCGTCGCGGACCGCGCGCGTCAACACGACGTGGCCGTCGGCGACGGCGGCGGCGTCCGTCGCCGTCGCGCGAAGCGCCAGCGTCGAAGACGAATCGTTTTGTGACGCCTCAAGCTCGGTCTCTCGCCAGACACCGTCGTTCGCCGACACCAACACGATGGCCCCGTCCTCGAGCCCGATTAATCGCGACGTGCGCCGCGAGATGAACGCGGCGGCGGTGGGCGCCGCGGAGACCGATGAAGCCTCTTTAGAGGTCCCGGCGATTTTCGCGCTCTCCCCCTCTTTTCCGCCGCGCAGGCGCCGCGGCCACGCAAAGACGGCGCCCCTCGAGGACTGCACGCGGAGCATCGCTGGATCCCGTCGCGCGCGCGTTTGTTTCGTTTTCGTCGTCGTCGTCGCGCCCGTCTCTCCCGCGTCTCCGGAACGATCGTTCGTGTTCGTTTTCGTTCCGGGAAAAGAACCGATCTCGGGCGTCCACGGCGCGATCCGTAGCTCAGTCGTCAAGCCGAGACGCGCGACGTTTCCCGGCGCGCAAGGCGACGCCGCAGTCGCGACGACGCGCAGAGGCCCCGAACGCAACGAAGATCTCTTCTTCGTTGAGACATCGAGCGTTTGTGTTTCAGAAGACGGCCAGAACGGGAAGGCTTGTCCGACCGCGACGCAGCCGACTTGCGCCAGCGCGTTTGTCTCGAGCTGCTCCGCGACGGCGACGATTGCGTTCCAATCGTCCTCCGTCTCGGGTCGCAAGTCGACAAACGCGGCGACGGGCGCGCTCGGCCGGCCGGAGACGCGGACGGCGTCGCCGTCACGCACGCCGAGGCAATCCGCCAGAGCCAGCGGTATTTCTATGTAAAGGCCGTCGTGGGAACTCACCGCGCCCGCCCACGCCACGAACGAAGGGGTTTTCTCCTTTTCGTTTGTCGTTTTACTCAATCGTCCAAGCGACAAAGCTTTAGTCTTTTCCGACGAACGCGCCAGCGCGAGCGGAAGCGGGATCTTCGGGTCGCGCCGCGAGACGGCGTCGGCGACGGATCGCGGCAACGCCACGAAACACGTCCGGTCGTTCACGCACCGCACGAAGAGCTCCACACCGGCGGCTCCAGGGTCGCTTCTTCCTCTAGTGTCCATCAGGCTCTCGCTGATCTCCATTATAGGCTTATAACGCTCTGGAGATGCACTCGATCCCTTTCGGAGATGCGCGTACGGGAAGGTCTATCGCTACTTTCGGAGCTCCGCGTCCCTCTAGAACCTGTAGGGCACCTTCACGACGGGCTGCTGCTTGGGGTTCTTCTTGGGCTTGGGGCCTCGGATCTCAACCTCGGCGTCGGGAGGGGGCTTGACCACGAGCATCTTCCCGCCGCTCTGCGTCGCGCGGCGCGCGGCTTCGAGTTCATTCTTCAAATTCACCTCGCGAGTCATCTCGCGCGAGGCTTGCGCGGTGCCGCCGGCGCTCTTGGGCTTGAACGCGAACTTGCCCTTCTTCTGAATCGCCTTCTTCCAGTTGGAGTTGACGCGCGGGCCCTTCTTGCCGAGCTTCTCGGGTTTCTTGCTCCCGCGGGACGTCAGCGCCTTCTGCGGCATGTCGCGCGCTCGAGCGACGGGCGCGAGGATTGGCGACGCTCGAGACGTTCGGGGGCGCCGCGAATCGGCGCGCGATTCCCGAGGGCTCGGGAGACGGGGAAGCGCGGCTCGGCGGGACCGGTCGGGCGCGCGTGAACGAGGCGGGTGCGGGAAGTGCGGGTCGAGCGACCGCGGGGTGCGCGCCTGTGTTGTGTGGGAGGGGGCAGACGGAGGGGGCGTCTCGGAGATTGCGAGGCGGGGCGGCGGCATCCCGAGAGGAAAAAGTTTTGCACTCGAAAAAAGTTTTCGCACTCTGCGCTCCCAGACTGCGCTCCCATACAAAAAGCGCACACGTCAACCGGGCGGAAAGCACGCGCAAAAATACTGCCCCGGTTCCTCGTCTCGCAACGACCCGAGCGTCTGCACGTACGTCCCTCTCGTGCTCGCTCGCACCGTCCCCGACGCCTTCATCGCCGCGTCGCCGGCGTAGGTGTCGTACGCCGCTTCGATTTTCTTCCTGAGCGCCGACGCCCTCGCGACGTCGCTCACCGCGTGCTTGTCCGCGGTGTTGTGCACCTCCGGGTCCAGCGCGGTCAGATTGACGAGCAGCACGGGTCGCGCGTCCAGCATTCTCTTCGCCTCCTCCTTCGCCGTCGCCTCCGCCGCGCTCTGGTCCCTCGCGAGCGCCTCGGCTGCGGCTCGATCGCGCGCCTCCTTCTCCTTCGCCTCTATCGCGGCGACGTCCACGCGCTGGAACACCCCATCAGGGATGTCTGCTGTCTCCCAATCGTCCGAGTCCGAAGACATAGCGCCACCGCAACTGACGCGAACGTTTCGGCACTGACGACGAGTTTCTTCATCACTTTTAAACCAGATCCGTCGACACGCGACACGATGAGCGGCACGGACCGAACGGTGATGCCCGCGGGGCACCTCCTCGACATCGTCGACGACGAGTGGCGCGCGGACACCCTCCCCGAGGATGGTGCGCTCCCGTCACGCGTCGCGACGTCCGACGGAACCGGCATCCCTCGGCGCTCGCGAACGTTTCCTCCCGACTCCCTCTGTCCTCCTCGCGCTCACCCGAGAGGCCCTCGCCCGACCTTCGCAGACATCCAGCTCCCCGCGGGCGTCGCGCCCCCCGCGGACGATACCGAGGAGCCCACCGGCGTGGACCCGAACGCCCCCGAGAAGTGGACCGAGCTCGGCCTGCAGAACGTCGGACGATGATGACGTGACGCGCGCGAGCGCAAAGGCGTCCGGCGAAGAAGAAACGTTTTGTTCGCCGGAGATGGCGCCGGGGACGACGGCGCGATAAAAAACGCGTTCCGAAAGCGCACGCGACGGAGCGCGCGTTACAACCACGATGTACGTCTCACTCTTGACACACGAACGCGTGCCGGAAGTCGTCTCGCGCACGTGCCGAACACGCGCGAAAAAAAAACCATCGCCTCTCTCGTCACCCGTCTCTCCCCGCCATAGACGTAAAGTCGTTCTCAAACCCCGCGCGCTCGCGTCACTTGCACGCGGTGAGCAGCGAGTTGACGACGTGTATGCAGAGCCGCAAGTCGTTCTTGACCGGCGCGGGCGTCTCCGGCGCGGTGGCGCACTCGTGCAGACCCGCGAACACCGCCTCCAGGATGGGGCGCATGTGCTGCGCCAGCGCGGCGTCGCTCGGGTCGATCGCGAGCGCGGCGTCGCGGATCCACGCAATCTTGAGCTCGGGCTCATCCGTGAGGTCCGACGACAGCTGCTGCGCCAGCGAGAGCAGCACGCCCTGCGACAGCGCCGCCGGCGTCGAGGAGAAGATGGCCTCGCGCTTGGCGTCCGCCCGAGAGCACACCCACGCGACGACGTCCACGGAGGACATGCCGAGCGCCTTCGTGAACGCGCCCTCGAAGTCGCCCGCGTCCACCGACGCGCCCAGCGCCACCGTCGGGTCCATGCGCGACTCGAGCTCGGCTAACGAAGACGCTTCGCCGCCCGGCGCGTTCGAAGCGCCACCCGCGACGAGCATCTCCGCCGCGACGCGCACCTCGTCCGTGGCGCCGCGCAGCGTGTGCACGAGCGGTCCGACCTCCGCGGCGACCGCGTTTTCCTTCTGCGTGTACAGCTCAGCGGCGAGCTCGTCCATCCCGCGCTCGAACGTCGACTTGACCTGCGCGAACATCTCGCTCGTCGCCTTCTCGAACTTGGGCACCACCGTGGTGGTCATCGCGGCGGCGAGAGCCTTGGGCAACGCCGCCGCCAGAGCCTTGGCGTCGGCGTCGCCGCCGC
>Ga0209652_1002142_pt1 | contig 15540 bp, 14 predicted proteins | sample SaaInl74LU_5_DNA_FD_184641 | JGI IMG/M metagenome (GOLD analysis project Ga0209652, IMG submission 184641) | Marine microbial communities from expanding oxygen minimum zones in the Saanich Inlet - ESP_74LU_5_DNA (SPAdes) (version 2) | ecosystem: Environmental > Aquatic > Marine > Intertidal zone...
GAAAAACAGGAGGAAGCTTCACCAGTGTACAAGTCTTCGCTACAAGTAAATCCAATGCCATTGAAACTACACTTGATGTGACTCAAACTACCGAGGCCACGGATGAGGATGATCTTTGCGATACTACGTTCAACAGTCTTGATCCCGTGGAAGTAGCGATAAAGATGGAAGCATTTGCGCTCAACTTTTTCCATCCTTCAAGTTTGAAAGGTAACGTTACCGATACTCAAGCATGGCTTGATATCGATCGAGTATCGAGCATAGTGTCCGATGAAGAAGTTCTTGATGCCTACAGTGATATAGACAACTGCAATCACATCAATTCAGAAGACTACGTTAAGCTGAAACGGTTGGCTAGTGAACGTGAGAATTAGTAGACGTCAGTACACAGACGAGAACGAAGTTATGTATCAGGTACGATAATTGTTAGTCAATTTATGTCGGTGTCAATATCTTTCAAAGAGACTTGCTTCAAGAGTTTCTGGATTGAACATCCTGACTTCGACTGTTCCAAAACGGATAGCAGCCGATCCTTTTCAATCTTTGCGTTGTGAGCATTCTTTCGTCGAATTTGCAGAAGCTCTTCCTTCTGTCGTTTTAATTCATTTGTCCTTTCCTCATTCTCCTGCACCTTCTTCAATGTTTCTTTGTGTTTGAATTCTTGTTTTCGTTTCAGTCTCTCCAGGTTATCCTTCTTCATTTGGAGCTGCAGCTCTCTTTCAGCTTTGATTATCATTTGTTCTCTGTTGCGTTGCCTTGCAATTTCTTCGAGATGGGCCTCTTCTTGTTGGATTTTGGCTTCGGCAGCAAGTTTGGCTGCTCGTTCGTTTTCTCTCGTCAATTCCAACTGTTGCTTGCGCTTTCGTTCGGCGGCCTCGCTTCTCTCTTTCTGCTTTTGCAATAGCGATGCTCGCTGTTTATCCTTGACCTTCTGTATTTGCTCTTGCTTCGCTTGCCGCCGTAGCAACTCGGATCGCTTGAGTGCCTCGTTACGTCTTCGGGCAGCTAAATTGTTCTCTATTCTGCGCCGGAGGTCCTTTCTTTTTTCTTCGGCCGCTTGCGCATTCACAAGACGCTTCAGTTCGAGCTTGTCATTCAGCTCCAGATCTTTTTGCTCTCGACGAGCAATCTTCTCCTCTGTTGCTCTCCGCTGCTCTGCTTGACTTTTCTTCAGATATTTGAGATGCTCCTCACGCTTCTTGATGCGCCGTTTCTCCTCCATCAGAGCCTTCTTCTTCATCTCTCGTTCCCTCCTTGATTTCTCTAGCTGGATTGCCCTGTCCTTTTCAATCTTTTGCTCTGTAAGATGCCCCGCTAGTGCATGCTCTTGTTCCTCCTCGACTTTCCTGCGGATTTCACGTTGACGAGCCTGTTCGGCAGCTTCCAGATCCCTGCGTCGCCTCTCCGCCCTCAGCTTTGCTTCCTTTTTCTCTTGTTCCTCTGTTCTATTCTTCATCTTCGTCATTATCTCTTGAGATTTGGACTCAAAAGCCAGCAGCCGTAGCAATTCCTTCTTCTGTCGATTTGCCATCTTTTCCAACCTCTTCCTCTCGTTTTCGATCAAAGTGGCCTCGCGGCCGCTATTGCTACTTACAATTGATACTGAGCAGTGGCCAGAAACTGACAACGAGTCTCTACTTGTGTTCGCCTTGGCTGCTAATTTGCTGCGTTCTTCAGAAGCTAGCTGGTAAAGTTTGTTTCTTGTGAAAGTATAGGCTTCATATCTCATTGATTGTATTTCTGGATCGAGGTCTGATTCTCCGAAAGATGCATGGTCGCGTTCTATGAGCACAGAAGGGTCAATGCCATGAATTTTGCAAGCCGTCGAAGATAGAGGAGTCAATCGAATACGCTGTTTTGACTCATGTGTATTCACCGCTTTCTTCACAAAAACTTCGTCAAGGCTCAATGCTGGGGGTTTGTCAATACTATTCGTTTCCATATTTTGCATTATCATTTCCCTTCATCCAATCATCAGGTGGTTAATCAAGCCACGTTCGGTTTTTCGGGCCCAAGGGACTCTATTCGGGCGGAGGTTTCAAGCAAAAACGACTCTTTCCTCTCTGTTTGACTCCCTTGAGGCCCGCCAAAAATATCAGCAAAAATCTGAGCGAGGCTGCCTGAGGCCTCAGGTAAAAGTGGCACTTCGCGCACACTGTATTCCCGATTTGCATGCATACCCCATTGTACCCTTAGCCAAAGCTCTTGATCATCTCCAAGCTGAGGACATTTAAATCGGGTACATCCGACTCATCAAAGATATCATCTTTCTTATTGTCACTTCCCCAAGCTGATGACGCGTTTGAGGACATTTTCTCCCCTTCTTCATTATCTTCTGGGTCTTCATTTAGTCCTATCCCACTATGAACTACCTCACACGGAAGATCCAAACTAATCACTCCCAGTTCACTCGAATCTTTTCCACTAGAGCTGGAGCTATTCTCATCGACAGCGTCTGTTGTAACGCTTGCTCTATCAACAGTGAATTCAACTTTTAATGTCACTGTCACTTCAACGAGATCAGTCTTGAGTGTGACAGGACAATGCGAAGGAAGCAGTAGGCCCATTGATATCCTGTCAGTGTGACCAAATTCAACCATTTCATACGCACTATCGAAGACGTATGATCGAGTTTTCCGTTTTACTGTCGTAGAAGGATGATTTTCATTCTTGCCTGTGGTAGTCAAGCCGCCAGTCTCGCAAACGGCATATTCTTCTCCTACTAAACCACAGCACACGCGATGGCAACCAATAATTCTCGTAGAAGCATAGTCTTCACTATATAAGTTTGGAAAGTCCACAAACACTGACAATCTTGTACCCGGAGAGATCGGACCCCCAAACCCGACCAATGTCATCCAGCCACACAGTCCTCCATTGCTATCTTGAATTCTGTGTGTACTTGTTCTTTGTTCAGCAGTTCGTCGGGAAAGTATGCTACGAACGGGTGGATTGGCAATCACGTTTAGTTGAGAGAGTTTCGTAGACACGTCAGTGGACGAGATGAGCGTGGGTAGGCTATTCGAGTGAGCAACCGCACGCAGTTCACCGATGTGGACACGTGCTGCTGCAGCATCTCTATCAAACTTTTGAAGAACCAGATAGGGCGAGTTTGCTGTTAGGACAGCAAATGGACAAGTGGCGACAAGAATTTCTCCTGTAGATGTAGTTACTACCAACACTGCTGAATAGAAGTATTTCACGCACTCAGCGGAGAGGGTAGGCGGAAGATCAGTAGGAAGCTCGGTGCGAAAGGAGAGTACAATTTGATTTCGGTCTAGTTGTGGAGACGGAGGAGGATTTGTAAATGGTTTGGCTGTATTCATAATTTGTTGCCACGTAGGCAAAGTTGATGTTGTTGCATTTCCAGATGGCTCTTTACGATGTTGTTCGATTTCTTCGTCGGAGTCCTCTCCACTTGAAGAGCAGTTGGATGATGAATCATGTGATTCATTTTCATAATCTTCACAATACTCTTCATCCACTCCATTACTATCAATACCTGTAAAGTCATTGTTTTGATTCATCGCATCTCTAAAGACATGTAAATCGGGTAAATGCAGAGGTTGAAATGGATTCATATCCTCATGAAAATTTCCAGATCGCTCAGGCATATCAAGCAGTTCCAATACATTTGTCATGAAGAAACAGATGGTATTATTCTCTGTGAATGATGGAAGGTGGGAATAATCATTTGCCTCTTCAGTATATTGATTGTACTTGGGATGCAAATGCGAGTGAATTGCCAATCGCTCTGCTTGTTCAATATGTGTCGCTTCTGGAGGCTGGTTTGTCTTGTTCATTGCAGCACTCCTCCGATCTTCGTTATCTTCAAAATTATCATTTTGCTCTCGTTGCCAATGCGTTATCTCTTCCATCTTGGCCATTCTCAGACACGCGTGCCCATCTTCGCCGTACAGCTTTTGTAAATTCGACATCTCTTGCGTCGATCTCCATCTGCTCACTTTGTGCTTATTCCCCAAGTAAGAACGACCTGCGAGATAGAGACGAGCAGACACTACGTCGTCCCTGATGGAATGAGACTCTTTTGAATTCTTGTCATTCTGTGTTGTTGCATCTGGTGGAGAAGGACAGTGTATGCGGACCGTGCCGACAACAGGACTTCCAGCTCGATAGCTGGAACGTGATAGGACCAATTCTGCTTTCATCGTCTATTTTATCGCACAGAGCCTATTTGTTATCGGTCCTCATGAGACAACGACAGATACAATATGAATTGATGAACATAACCGCGAAGTGCAACGCAAAGCAAAGAGATGAAAAAAATTGATGATAAGTAGGCGAAGCTAAAAGACAGAAATGAGAGAGGATTCCGGATGTGTGTCTTCTTTCACATCATCTGCCCAGGCACGGGCCAGCTTGATTGAGCTGGAGCTGGTATGATTTTTGGCATGCATGCATTTAAGTAGTAGCTGAGGTTATAAAGTTAAAGGAACCCCTTGAGTTCTTCCTCGTATTTTTCCATCAGCCGCTTCTTTGCCTCATTGATTATTCTCTCCTTGTACTCCGCTTGTTCTTGTAGCTTGGCTTCTACTTTGAGTTCTCTCTCTTTTTCTTCCTCTTCCAGCCGAGCTTTCTGAAACATTTGCTCTTTTGCTTCGTTGATAAATTGTTGTTTCAGGAGACGTTTGCTCTCTTCCTTTCTCTGCTCCTCTTCATCATCCTTGGCAATCTTTTCCATCATTCGATTGACGAGCTCTTTTTCTTCTTGCTCCATCCTCTCTAGCATTTCCTTCTTGGCAATTATCTGGGCCTTGTTCTTTTCCATCAAGTCCTCTTTCCTCCTCATGCGCATTTGGATTTCTTCCTCCTCATCTCGTCTCTGCTTGGCCTCCAACTCTTCTTCCCAGAGAAGGTTGCGAAGTGCGTCGTACTCTTCCTTGGATTGTGTCTGGTTTTCTGTCTCCTCCACGACCCGCTTCCATCGAAGCTTCTTCTCCTCGTCAACACGCTTCTTTTCGGCCTCTTCTTCCAATTTTCTCTTTTCCAACATTTCATTATAAGCTTGTATTTCAGCTTCTTGCTGCTGTTGTTCTCTGTCAATGGCTTCCTTTTGAAGCCTCCGCTCCTCCTGGAACCGAGCCACGAGCTCCCTAGTTTCCTCTACCTTCTTCATTCGAGATGCTTGCTCCATTTTATCCTCTTTTGCAATCCTATCAATGATGTCATTGACCATCTTCTTGTCTCGTGATACTTCCTCTTTAAGCTTTTTATGTTGCTCCTGCGTAGAGGGTGGGAGAGGTTGAGATGTAGGTAATGTGAGCTGAAATGAGCTGAGACCAAAAAGGCTTGAGACTATCTAGCATACTACACACTTACCTCACGCTCAAGCATTTGCTTCTGTAAGACTTCTTTTTGGGCAGTCAGTTGCTTCCTTCGCTCACTTGCACGTTCCTCCTGTCGACGTATGTCAAGTTGTCGGTTGTATTCCATCAGTTCTTCCATTGCCTGTTCTCTATCGCCCTCAAGCTTGCGTAGGAGCAAAGCCTCTTGATGTTGAGCTGCTCGCTCCTTCTTGATGTAAGCCATCTTTATTTGACGCTCCAAGTCCTTGAGCTCCTCGCTTGTATCGCATATGCGTTGCATCTCTCTCTCGTGCCTATCTTGTTCCTTCTTTTCCTTCTTCAGTTGGTCAAGCATTTGTCGTTCCATTTCTTTCGAAGCCAGTTCTCTTTGACGAGCTTCTTGCTTTTCCAACAATTGTTTGCGCTGTTCCTCTTCTGCAGCTTGACGAGCTTTCAAGTTTGCTTCTCTAGCTTGATCTACCATGGATTCCTTCTCGGCACAATTGCTCAGCCATCTTGATTGTTGCGAGTAACGTGAGAGTTCAGCTACCCTTGATTCATCTGCCCTTCGAAGAGCTGTCACTCTTTCAACCCTGTGGGCTGTCATTACGGAAGGATGTTTGTAAAGGGTCATTCTAGAAGATTCTAGAGATTGCTTAAAGCTCCAAATAGTCGCAAGGAAAGGAAGGACACCGATGGTTGGAGGTCAGGCTTAAGCTTGCGAGCTTAACAGATGTTTAAATACAAAACGTGCAAAATTAATCTTGACACGCTGCGTTCAGTTTTGACTCTGCCCTTATCAAGTGCACTCTTGAGTAAATACAAACTGATGAAATAGATCAAGGATACAACAGTAAACAGATCAAGCAACGTCTCTGTCAATTCGGAAACAAACCCCAAACCAAGCTCCTATGTACGATTCTATTTCTTTTTTTATTTTATGCATCTCACCACAGTTACATAATAACTCTGCAACAAGAAAAGCAGTAATTTACAAACGGCGACCACGACGACCGGACTTCCTCCTGGTACTATCACTAGGAATGGGGGTAACATCCTCAATCCTTCCAATCTTCATTCCATTTCGTGCCAAGGCGCGAAGTGCACTCTGGGCTCCTGGTCCAGGTGATCTGCTCTTATTTCCTCCAGTTCCACGAATCTTAACGTGAAGGGCGGTGACACCCAAGTCTTTGCACTTGGCAGCCACGTCTTGGGCGGCAAGCATGGCAGCGTAAGGGGAGGATTCATCACGATCAGCCTTAACCTTCATTCCTCCGGTAACACGGACGAGTGTTTCACGGCCAGAGAGATCGGTGACATGGACGAAGGTGTCGTTGAATGAAGCAAAAAGGTGTGCAACGGCGAAGACTTCTTCACCTTCAACGAGGTTGACGTTGACGTTCTGGGCTGGTGCTGCTACTGTTTCTTCCCTGTAATATTGAAGAGAGGAGGGTGAGACAATAAGTAAGAATGTGCTTTCAAAGCGATATAAATATCATTCAAATTAGTTTGGCTTTTCAAACTTTGGTAGTAACAGCAGGCCACGAGAGGCATGGACCAGAGATTAACATCTCCGAATTGTTGATCTTGATATCTCAGCATGCTGCCATGTTGTTATTGGGCATAGGGCTGTACAGCATAACGCTTGCCACCACCGGACGTGTCCTGCCGATGTAAATATCATCGCCAGCGCCTCAAGTACACAAGTTGTGTGCTCAAAAGCCGTCCATGCCCTACTGCCATAAGCCATCGATACCAAGTGCATATGCGGCATTATTTCCGCTGCCGTCCTATTAACTCACGCCATGGTTGATGTATATTCAAAGGTGAATCCGTGTTGTTTCATTGAGAGAGAGGGGTGATCGTCGAGTTACCTTTTACTTGTTTTTGAGGCACGTAGAGTTCCGCTAAGAAAGGGGTGACGGACAGTCGTTTTTTTCTGGCCGTCGTCCGACCGCAACTTTTCACCATCTCCCTTCACCATGATGCCACTCTAACATCTCTTTCTATTCAACCTAAAACCATGTCTGAAACTCTTAGCCTCCGCGGAACCCTTAAGGGCCACAACGACTGGGTCACCTCCATCGCCACCACCTCCGAGGACCCCAACCTCATCCTTTCCGGATCTCGTGATAAGTCCGTCCTCGTCTGGCGCCTCACCCACTCTGGTGGCGATGACAACTCTTACGGATATGCCCAGCGTGCCTTGAGGGGACACTCCCACTTCGTCAGTGATGTTGTCATCTCCTCTGATGGACAATTCGCCCTTTCTGGATCTTGGGATGGAACTCTCCGTCTTTGGGAGATCAACTCTGGACGCACCACCCGTCGTTTCGTTGGACACTCCAAGGATGTCCTCTCTGTTGCTTTCTCTGTGGACAACCGTCAGATTGTCTCTGGATCACGTGATAAGACTATTAAGCTTTGGAATACTCTTGGAGAGTGCAAATACACCATTGGAAATGAGGCCGAGGGTCACTCTGAGTGGGTTTCCTGCGTTCGTTTCAGCCCTAGCCAATCTGTTCCTCTTATCGTTTCATGCGGTTGGGATCGTCTTGTCAAGGTTTGGGCCTTGACCAACTGCAAGCTCCGCAACGACCTCATTGGACACAACGGATACCTCAACACCGTCTGTGTTTCCCCCGATGGCTCTCTCTGTGCCTCCGGAGGAAAGGACGGAACCGCCATGCTTTGGGACTTGAACGAAGGCAAGCGTCTTTACTCTCTTGATGCTGGTGAAATCATCCACTCCCTTGTCTTCTCCCCCAACAGATACTGGTTGTGCGCTGCCACTGACGAGTGCATCAAGATCTGGGACTTGGAATCCAAGGTTATTGTTGATACCTTGAGACCCGAGGAATTCGGAACTGATGAAGAGCCTGGACATGCCCGTGCTCCTCACTGTACCAGTTTGGCCTGGTCTGCTGATGGATCCACTCTTTTCGCTGGATACTCTGACAAGATCATCCGTGTTTACGTTGTCACTTCCATCTAAGGCGTTAATGATAATGTAACATGAAAAAGTGAAAATACTGGCTATGAAAAGATATCTATTTTGTCACCTTTACTTTTCGAAAGTGTGCTCACATACTTATACTTTTATGTGCCCTGGCTCACATCACGTCAGTATGAATCTTATCTTGTGCTTCCAGTTGTTCTTTAAACTGTTGAACAGGTGGTAGTAGCAGAATATGTGATTATTTTGATCAGTTCATCCTTTTGTTGTATGTCGCCATGATTATCTCAAATGTGTATGTTTAAAGTGCCTTTTTATGGCCCTGGCTTACGATGTTTGTGGTGGCTCTCTATTCTCTTGATGTAAGTGAAGCCACACATTCCACAGCAGACGCAACACATTCCCAACACTTTCTTCCAGCCAAAACCCTTCCCCTCCCAGATCCATTCCAAGACGGCAGTCATTGGTGGCTGACAAGCAGCAAACAATGTTATGACACTACTTTCCAAGTGGGATGAAGCATAAGATGCAACTGTCATTTGCATTTGTTTAGATTTGTTTGTTGTTAGAGACCATGCAATTCACACACACAAATGTAAAAGATGAGCACAAACACTTACTAGCAAAGCAGGCCCCACCAACTAAGTACGCCGAATAAAACACTCCAAACCGGAAGGTGGGCGAGGTTGTCAATGCAAGATGCAGTTGACTGAGTGCTTGTCCAAGAGTGCATCCAGTCAAAGTACCTCCAAGTAGAACACTATCCAATAGCAGGGACCCAAAGCAGCCAATAAACCCAATCCCAAACATCCACCCTGTAAGTGTGATGGGTGGATAGTGTGTTAGTTGCTTCTGCAGCAGTGCAGTGGCAGAGTAAGCAGCAACCACACCCGACAGCACCATGTTCCCTTGAATAAATTGCATATGGTCCATCCCAGTATCTTTCTCTGCAGCGTTCTTATGATCGTTGCCATGAATAAAGTCAGCCATCAGTACAATCAAACTTCCACCAACTGCTAACAACAGACTACCTACTTGCGCCAGTGGATATTGTTCACTCCTTTTCTCCAGCTTCAATAGAACAGCAGCACAAAAGCAGCCCAGCGGTATCATTGGACCATCCCAAACTGATGCTATTGTAGGACTCGTCATGATTAGTCCTGTGGTGTAGCACGAAGGCAGCAGTAGCATTCCAGCTGTACCAGCGGCTATTATTTGTAATGCTTCCGTGTTTACATTCTTCAGCAGTCTGTTGCATTCTTTTTGACTCGTCAATAACAGATAGAAGATGTAGCTTATGATATATGTACAACAGTTACTTCCTTGTGGTGAACTTCGCTTCTTTCTTCTTGGTCGGTGAAAATGACTGCCTGTTTGTTGTTGACTACTTTTTGTCGAATGTAAATCTTCCATCTTCTTGTCAGTTATTGAAATACTGCTACACATCGACTCAATTGTAGATGCCGATGGAGACATAGTCATCCCTATGCTATTTCCACTTTCAATAGATATCATCGAGATGCCAGATTGAGGCGATTTTTCCTTCACTTTCTGTTTGAATAATCTAGGAAATTTAACTGGCCCTTCATATATTCTTCCCAGCGTTAGTAACAGAGTCGAGGAAATCAATGTTCTAACCAAAATGTAGGCAATTGGGGTCAAATAGGGCACTGTTGTCATTACATGCTTGCCCAGCACATGCCAACTTGATGTGAATAGCTGCGCACATAGCAAGGCCAAAAAGGGAAGGACGGACATGCTAATGATTGCGCTTCACGCTTACGTTGACTTTGACAAGGTTGCATTCATCTAATACTCATCCGTTATTGTTTGCGGTGCATTCCAGAACTTTGAACAACTTCGACAAAAAGGCAAAAACCAGAACAGCCCAAGGCGGGCGGGTGAGAAGATGCCCGCTACAATCATACCTCATAGTGTTTCTCTTGCGTACGAAAATGGAAGACTAAAAAGGACGAGGGTAACCCCAAATTTCACTTGTCCCTCCCCCGCCTCCTCAACCTCTATCAGATTTTTAGGATTTTTATGCCCCTCCCAATAATTACAAGGATTACTAGCACAAAGCAAGCTGACATTTTCGACTAATACCCCCTCGATCCCAGCCTAGTCAAAACATGTTGTATACCTCGGGGTGTACAGTTCGAGGTACTCCCCTGTAGCTCGCCGACGAAAACTACAAAACTCAAAAACTACGACCAGCATCGACAGCGATGTCCTCATGAGAATGGTGCAAAAGATCGGCATGGTTCATTCTCCAGCACATATCTAACATGGCCGACATGGATACCATTCGCGAAGAGCGTGAGCGAAACGGCTGCTGTCCGAGCTGCGGCAATCGCCTATACCAGGTCATGGGCGGCGCTGGCGGTAGTAAAGTGATGTCTAAAATGAACATGTTCAAACGGAACAAAAACCAGGCTGCCGCGCCTACTGTGACAATGACCCCATTAACCATACCTGGATCTGTCGAGCGTGGGCAGTGTTTACGCTGCAAAGATTCGAGAGCAGGCGTCGCGGTTGATGGGATGGAAGATGACATGGCAAATGTAGTAGCCATGCCGACAGTTCAAGCTGTGGCAGTGGTGGCCAAACCAACTATCGTGAATATGGACCGGCAAGAACATGCTGCTGACCGTACTACTAAACAACTAAGTAAACACGACAACAGGAAGCAACCCCCAGAAGTGGATCTGCTGGGAATGAAGCAACCACCGCCGGATGCATTCACTGAAGTGCCGCCCGTGGCTGCAGCAGCGGCAGCTCGGAAACAAAGTGATGCAACAGACAGCTCAGCAGATGATTTAGATGATGAAGAAGCCGCGTTACTAGAATTTGCTTTATGCAACATTGATTCGGATGACCTTGCGTCGTCTATGACGATGAAAACGAGTAGCAGTGGACCTGATTTGCAGGCTTTGATGAAAATCGATATTGATGATCGGAAACCTGCAGCCAAGCCCGGAGCTACCCAACGCGACATTGACTTTTCCTTCTTGGAATCGACCACAACATCTAAGAAGAAAGGGAGTGAATTGAAATGCCCTTCTGGTATGAGCCCAGAAGTATTTTACCAACTTCCCCCTGAAATGCAGAAAGAAGTTTCGGAGCACTATGAGAGTAATGATGATGATGACAATGTAAGTTCATCATCCACTGATATTGATCCTGAAACATTGGCATCTCTTCCAGAACACGTACGAAGAGAAGTTTTGGAAGAACAGGCTAAGAAGAAACAAGATAGTGCTGCTGCTACAGACTCCAGAGTTCCTAATCGGCGGGAGAGTTTTTCTGAAACAAAGCTGTCACTTTCTACAACTCAATTTTTAAGTCAATTGGACATCAATGAAGATGATTTTGAGAATCTTCCTCAAGAAGTGAAGAATGACCTAATGGAAAACAAACGTCAATCACAGCGAGAAGATATCACTGACCTGGATGATGAGCTTAATGCAGGTTTTGATCCAGAAACTCTTGCTAGCTTGCCCCAAGATGTGAGGGAAGAGGTGTTGGAAAATGCAAGAAAAGAAAAGGAAAATCAGCGCAAGAAAGAAAGCCGTAGTGCCGTCGGAGCTCATAGCGTAAACGTTCCTGCAGGGTACGATCCAGATGCGTTCGAGGCGTTGCCCGAAGATATGAAGCAAGAGCTTTTGGATGATGCTGCTCGCCAGGCGCAAAATAGAGGAGCGCGTCGTGCTGACGATTTCTATGATGATGAAGATATTGCGAACGCCACGACTGTAAACGCTGAACCGGTGAGGTCCAATATGGTATCATGCACGTACAAGGGTGAATACAATGCGATGGGAAAGAGACATGGTGATGGAGAATTGGCTTGGAAGAATGGTGACAAGTATGTTGGGAAGTTCAAGGACGGTTTCATTGAGGGACGTGGCACTATGACCTTCCGTGACAATACTGAATATTCTGGACAGTGGAAGAGAAACAAGTTTCATGGCGATGGTACACGTCGCTTCCATAATGGGAACGTCTACAATGGGAACTATACGGATGGTAAGAGACAAGGTCAAGGCAAGTGCTATTTCGCAAATGGAGACATGTACGTGGGTGACTGGAAAGATGATACAATCCATGGCTTCGGAAGATATTATTATAACAATGGTCACAGTTTTGAGGGTATGTTTAGAAACGGGAAGCGAAATGGCAGAGGAAAATATCAACTCACTGATGGAAAAGTCGAGATTTATAGATATGTAAACGATTGCCGTAAGGGAGATGGTGTGAGATGGTCGGCTAACCGTAAAAAGGCTTGGCGGATGAATGGCGGAAAGGCAATCAAGCGTGTTTCTATGGAAGAGGCGGCACAGATCGCCAACCGATGTGGCCCTCAGGTAGAAGCTTCTTAAAGTGTACAGATTAAGTTACTCTTCTTACAATGTGGATGCAAAATCCACACTGCTGCTGCGTTGTGGATGGCTTGGATACACTGCTGAAGTCCAAGAGCCGTTTGATTGTGACCTCTACCCGACCTTCACTCGAACTCCATTCTTACTCAGTCTAGCTCTACCTTTCGAAGTAACACTACACTCAGCTAATTGCAAATCTCTCAAAACTTTCAAACGACGCAATTGTTCGAGTCCAGAATCAGTTATTTGACTTGAATACCTAAGGTCTAATGATTCCAATGACTTGATTTTGGACAGGTAATAAAGCCCTTTATCAGTCAATTGCCAGCCAATCAAGGACAGCTGCTTCAATCCCTTAACTTTGGATATTTGCCTTGCGCCTTCATCTGTAAAATTCGACCCACCACGTAACTCGATACAGGACAGCTGCGGTAGATGCTGTAAAGAGCTGAGGCCTTTATCAGTTAGCTCCTCACAATGAGTTATCCTCAGTTTTCTCAACTTCGTTAGAAAACATAAAACCTTCAAAACGTTATCAGTTAGGCTTTCTCCTGCACCCCGTTCCAACGCAAGATACTCGAGACTTTGCATGTGGCTAAGCTGCAAAAGTCCTAGCCCAGAAATTTCAAGGCGCGTTCCAATAATGAGTGTTCGTAGTGGGATTCCTGATATTGTTGCGAGTACATCGTCATCAACAATCGGAGTCAAAGATGATGTGTTTTCGACATCGAGCATACCATCAATGTTGAGATTTTGCAGACTAGAGAGCTTACCCAAAAAGGTAAGTGATTTCAAATGCTTGTTATGGAGGAAATGAAGTTCTCTCAAATTGCTCAACTCTCCGAGATATTTGTAATTTTTCAATGCAGATGTTCCTATACAATTCAACCGGTCGACTCTCTTCAGGTAGCGAGTTGCTTTTTTCAATTCACTGTCTGTGATTGAGGTCGGTAAAGAAACTTCGATAAACTCTAAACGGCCCAATCCCTTCACCAACTCAAACCACTCCACTGTCAGCTTTCGACAACGAGCAAAACTTGCTCTCTTCGTTCCATGTAGGTAGCCTCTGGAAATGAAAAGTTCCAGTTCGTCGTTGGTAATATCTTTCGGGAAGTCAACCTTCCCATCGCGGCTGCACCACTTGCGAGCGATGTCTTCGTTGTCACTGCCTTTCTTCCATATCCAGTCAATGTATGGACAGTTATCGAGATTGAGTACTAGATGGCTAGTGAGCCGAGGGTTCAATGTCACAGCATCTGGAATTCCAAGTGAAGCCAATCGCAAGTTCATTACATCTTTACACGGCAAGTATTTTGCTATACCGATCCATAGCTCTACTTGAAGAGAAGTGAAAGGGATATTCGCGGCAGTGTCGATGGTTGCAAGGGAATGATTGCTTTTGTGGCCGTTGCTGCTGTCCACGGCGTTAGAAATGCATAAACCCATCTTTTACATACATGCTTGTTGTAGAATGTCAACGGAGAGTGCATACGAACGATCATGCGCAGCCGCTCTATGTTGATCAGCCCGCGACATGGAACCGTGAAAAAGTGAGAAGAAAATGTGATGAGAAGGAGGGCACGAGAGGGGCGGATGATGCCCCATTTTGTGCCCCCTTTGAGATAGCAGATAGCAGCAAGCAGCGCGCTTTGGCTCCAGCAGCGCCCACAACTAACGGTGGGTACTCTGGTAGATGTTCTAGCAATGATCCTTTCTATACATATTACATACGGCCTATTCCGCATCCTCCTTTCCCAACTTGCCAACCACAGGGTATCCTTTCTTTGTCTCAAATGTATTGATCCAGTCATTCAAAACCTTGATTTTGGTCTCTTCCAAATCACTAACATCTGTGTTCTCTAAATCCGCTGGGTCAAAGCTCATCAATGCCAATGCGCGAGAGACGTCTTTACCTGCAAACTTTTGGTATGGCCCATCCTTTCCATACATGGGCACTCCACCAAATGATACATCAAAGACTTTATTACCAGCTCCCACATATATTGGGGCTGCGCCATAACCAACGAATTCTTCAGGTACTTCTTGAACATTTCCGTCGTACTTTCCTAATTCTTCCATTGTAATAATTCTATCTGGTGAAGGAAGTTTATCATCAGGAACTAACTTTCCTTTGATGGGATAACATCTGTAGTGCTCAAATTTCTCCATCCAATTCCGCAACTCATTCTTGTCCCCAACGCCCAAATTTTCACAAGCTGATACATCATCCAACAATTTTTCGTCGAAACTCATAGTAGCCAATGCTGCACCACACTCTCTTCCAGCAAATACTTCGTAGGGGCCACCAGGACCGTAGAAATCTCTTCCATTGGATACATCAAAGACAGTTCCATTCACAGATAGGTACACTGGCTTTTTCTCATCAGTCCTTTGATCAACAGTTCCGTCAAAGTGTCGAAGTTGTGTAATGGTGAAGTTGCGAGGTGGATCGGGTATTTCCTCTTCTTCCTCTTCCTCTATTTGTTTTGATGCACCATTTGCCTGAAATGGAAGCGATTCATTAATCCATAACCAGCCCACCGCAGTGACAATAATCAGAGCCAGATACTAAGATAATTAGCATGTGAGTTGAGTAAAGATCTAAAGAAAGGAAGTGCGATTGGGCGCAGTGACTCCGCTGAGTATGATTTCATTTTCAGAAATGCTCGTCTCGACCTATCACAACATCAAAAAACCAAAAACACATCGACAAATGTCGCAGTACATCTAACTCACCCCCGATGATCCTTCCATGCCAGTGATGCCATCGCACCATTTCCCCATCTCTTTGGCAGCGTGTGATAACGTCATCTTGGTGTTTAAGCGGCAGCTACGCGTACGGTGCTCTTCCGGAAGATTAAGTATGACAGCAACAAAGATGATGATGCGTGCATCG
>Ga0209652_1002143_pt1 | contig 15539 bp, 11 predicted proteins | sample SaaInl74LU_5_DNA_FD_184641 | JGI IMG/M metagenome (GOLD analysis project Ga0209652, IMG submission 184641) | Marine microbial communities from expanding oxygen minimum zones in the Saanich Inlet - ESP_74LU_5_DNA (SPAdes) (version 2) | ecosystem: Environmental > Aquatic > Marine > Intertidal zone...
CACCGAGACGGGCTGGATGATGGACTTGGGTGCTGCCGCACCGGGCATGAAGATCCACGTCTTTGACTTGACGGGACGGAAGTTGTGCCATCCCGCAGCGCCCGATGCCAACGGCCAGATTTGGGTCGAAGGCGACCAATGGCCCGCGCTGGTGTTGCTGCGTTTGGTGCACGAACCCACCAACAGCATTCGGACTTGGAAAATGGTGCGCTAATCGCGTGCACAGGAAGGTGAGAATGCCGAACTTCGCACCATGAAGATTGGCGTTGTCACCTTCCCCGGCTCCAACTGCGACATGGACATGGTTCATGCGCTGAGCCACGACCTCGGCTTCAATGTGGTGCAGCTCTGGCACAAAGACAGAGACCTGCAAGGCGTTGAAGCCGTTGTGCTTCCCGGCGGTTTCAGCTACGGAGACTACCTCCGCAGCGGCGCGATTGCGCGCTTCTCTCCCATCATGGAGGAAGTCGTGTCGTTTGCCAATGGGGGCGGGCGCGTTTTGGGGGTCTGCAATGGGTTCCAAATCTTGTGCGAAGCCGGGCTTCTCCCCGGGACGCTGCGCCACAACGAGAGCCGGAAGTTCATTTGTCGCAACGTGCACCTGAAGCCCGTCTCGCGCACCGCAGCCGTCTCGGCCGGATGCGACGCCGACACGCCCTTGGTGATCCCGATCGCCCACGGCGAAGGCAACTTCTTCATTGGCGACGACGGATTGAAGGCCCTCGAAGACAACGACCAAATCTTGTTCCAGTACTGCGACGAGAACGGCAAGGTCAACGCCATGAGCAACCCCAACGGCGCGCTGAAGAACATCGCGGGCGTGTGCAACGAAGGCAAGAACGTGTTTGGCATGATGCCTCACCCCGAGCGCGCGTGCAGCGACGATTTGGCCAATTCCGACGGCCGCGCCATTCTTCTTGGGTTGGCCGAGCAGGTGCTCGCCTGATCGGAAGTTGGCGCCTTTTGGCGTCGAAGGAAACCTCAAGGGGTTAGATTTGTTACTTCCCCTCAACCCCTTGAACGCCAAACCATGGACGCCTACGCCGCCGGCCCCTTCCTCTCGCAGATTGAACATCCTGCGGACCTCCGGGCCAAATTCAAGCCCGAGGAGCTTCAGCAAGTCGCCAACGAGCTGCGCCAGTTCATTGTGGACGTTGTGTCGGAGAAGGGCGGGCACTTTGGGGCGAGCCTCGGCGTGGTCGAACTGACCGTCGCGCTTCACTACGCCTTCAACACCCCGGAAGACCAGATTGTGTGGGACGTGGGGCACCAAGCCTATGGACACAAAATCCTGACCGGGCGACGCGAACGGTTTCACACCAACCGTCAGTACAAAGGCATCAGCGGCTTCCCCAAGCGCAGCGAGAGCGAGTACGACACGTTTGGGGTGGGACACAGCAGCACGAGCGTAAGCGCGGCGCTGGGCATGGCTGTCGGCAGCCGCCACAACGGCCAGCGAGACGTGCAGCACGTCGCCGTGATTGGGGATGGAGCGATGACTGCGGGTTTGGCCTTTGAAGGATTGAACCACGGCGGCATCGAGGACACGAACATGCTCGTCATTTTGAACGACAACTGCATGTCCATCGACCCCAACGTAGGGGCCTTGAAGGAGTACCTGACGGACATCACCACGTCGCACACCTACAACAAGGTGAAAGACGAGGTGTGGGATCTGTTGGGGCGCATCAGCAAGTTTGGGCCCAACGCGCAAGCCATTGCCCAAAAAGTCGAGAACGCCATCAAGAGCGCGGTCCTCAAGCAAAGCAACCTGTTCGAGTCGCTGAATTTCAGGTACTTCGGTCCGGTCGATGGCCACGACGTGGAGTACTTGTCGAAAGTGCTCGAAGACCTGAAAGACATCCCCGGCCCCAAGTTGCTCCACGTGGTGACGCGGAAGGGAGCGGGGTACGCCCCAGCCGAAGCGGGAAGCCCCACCAAGTGGCACGCCCCAGGCCTGTTCAACAAAGAGACGGGCGAGATTTTGAAGGGAGGCGACAGCACGCCAAAGCCCCCCAAGTTCCAGGATGTCTTTGGGCACAGCATCATTGAGTTGGCGAAGGCCGACCGCCGCATCGTAGGGGTCACCCCCGCCATGCCCTCTGGCTGCAGCTTGAAGTTCATGATGGAAGAGATGCCCGACCGTGCGTTCGACGTGGGCATCGCGGAGCAGCACGCAGTGACGTTCAGCGCCGGCATGGCCACCCGCGGGCTGGTGCCTTTCTGCAACATCTATTCCAGCTTCATGCAACGGGCGTACGACCAAGTGATTCACGACGTCGCGATTCAAAACCTCCACGTGGTCTTCTGCCTCGACCGGGGTGGATTGGTTGGTGCAGACGGACCAACACACCACGGGGTCTACGATTTGGCCTACATGCGTTGCATCCCCAACCTCGTCGTCAGCGCGCCGATGGACGAGCAGGAACTCCGGAACCTGATGTTCACGTCGTCGCAGAAATTCGACGGTCCGTTCGTCATCCGCTACCCTCGTGGAACGGGATCGATGGTCGACTGGAAAACGCCGTTCGAAGAAATCGAAATCGGACGGGGACGTCGCCTCCGCAACGGGGACGACATCGCCTTGTTGAGCATTGGCGCCATCGGCACCGAGGTGGCGGACGCTGCAGATGCCTTGGGCAAGCGTGGCGTTTCAGCGGCCCACTACGACATGCGATTCGTGAAGCCCCTCGACGAAGTGATGCTGCACGAAGTCTTCAGCCGATTCAAGGACGTCATCACCGTCGAAGATGGATGCGTTCAAGGAGGCATGGGAAGCGCGGTCACCGAGTGGGCCATGGAACACGGCTACGCGTCGAAGGTCGCGCGCCTCGGAGTGCCCGATCGCTACATCGAACACGGCAGCCAAGCCCAGCTCTACAAAGAGTGCGGTTACGACGCCGATTCCATCCTGGCCAAGGCGGTCGCGATGTGTGAAGCTCGAGGTGCGGCGAGTGCCGACACGGGCATGCGAATTGCCTGAGTTCCGTCTTTGGACCGCCCTCCCCGTGACGTAGTTTCGGGGTATGGAAGAACCCCTTGTCAACCGCGTGCAAGAGAGCGGCCTGATCCAGCTGGATTTGGCCTCCTTGCTGTCGCCCGAACCCACCTCTGAAGTCAATTTGGCGCAGTGGCTCGCGGAAGGTGGCATCTTGCGCGAAAAGCCGTTTCGCGAAGGTGTGACGGCTTGGGACGCTTCCTCCCTCCACGGTCACGTGGTCGCTCTGACCTGCAGCCTCGATGCGATCCTGCCTGATTGGGCTTGGATGTTGGTCACGGCCAAACTCTCAACCGCCGGCGCCACGGTCGTGGCAGGCAAGCATTCTGAAGCCCAATCTCTTGCTTGGAAGCGCGCGGTTGAGGCACTCGATGTGGAGGCCTACCGCGACGAACGCGTCATCGTCAAAGGGTGCGCCACGGCAGGCGGCCCGGCCACCCTCGTCGCGTTTACCCAGCGCGTGGCTCCCGTGGTGCGCAGCCTGATGTTTGGCGAAGCGTGCAGCGCTGTGCCCCTTGTGAAGAACCCCCGCCCATGATCACCCCTCATTCGAACAAAAAGCTCTTTCTCGTTGACGCGTATGCCTTGATCTTCCGGGCTTACTACGCCTTCATCAAAAACCCCCGAATCAATACGAAGGGGATGAACACGTCGGGGGTGTTTGGATTCACGAACGCGCTGTTGGAGGTGATTCGAACGGAGCAGCCCACACACATCGCCGTGGTCTTCGATCCCCCAGGGCCCACCCTTCGCACCGAACAATTCGAAGCGTACAAGGCCAACCGCGACGAAACCCCAGAAGACATCAAACTCAGCGTGCCTTGGATCGTTCGAATTCTCGAAGGACTCAGGGTTCCCGTTCTTCAAGCACCGGGCTACGAGGCCGACGACCTCATCGGATGCCTCGCCGTTCGTGCGGAGAAGGCGGGCTATGACGTTTTCATGATGACCCCGGACAAGGATTTTGCGCAGCTTGTGACCGACAAAATCCGCATGTATCGTCCAGGCCGTGGGGGCAATCCGCCCACCGTGTGGGGTCCCGACGAAGTCCGCGAACGGTATGGCTTGGAAGACCCCAAGCAAGTGATCGACCTGCTTGGATTGATGGGCGACTCCGCCGACAACATCCCGGGCGTTCCCGGAGTTGGGGAGAAAACCGCCATCAAATTCCTCCAGGCATACGGATCCATGGAAGGGTTGTACGAGAACGTGGCCGAGCTCAAGGGGAAGATGAAGGAAAAGGTGGAAGACAACCGCGAGTTGGCGTTCCTCAGCCGCCAATTGGCCACCATCATCGTGGACATCGACTTTGACGAAGACCTCGACGCCATGGTGCTGGAGCAACCCGATGCCACCGCCTTGGCGCCGGTCTTGGAAGAGCTCGAATTCCGCACCCTTGCGCGCCGAATTCTCGGAGATGTGCCGGCGCCCTCCCCTTCCGCACCGACGGCAGCGGCGGCAGCGGCGCGGCCATCAACCGCCGGAACAGAAAGCGACAGCGACGGCCAACTCAGCATGTTTGACGCGGCCATGGACGTGGCGCCGTCGGTGTCCACATTGGGCTCGCTGGATTTGGATTCTGTGGATTACCGCCTCGTGGAATCGGTGGCAGATGCCCAAGCGCTCGCGGCCGACCTGACCTCGGCCTGCAGGTTCGCGTTCGACACCGAAACGTCTGGGCTGAATGCCATGGAGGCCAGCCTCGTCGGGATGTCTTTCAGCGCCTCCAAAGGCACAGGCGCGTACGTCGCTGTAAACGCCGAGACGTGGCCCGCCCTGCGCGACGTTTTCAAGCCCTTGCTGGAAAACCCCGACCTCACCGTCGTGGGCCAAAACCTCAAGTACGACGGCAAAATCATGGCGCGCCACGGCATCGACTTGACGAAAGCCAAGCTCGAAGACACCATGGTGGCGCACTACCTGCTGGAGCCAGACCAGCCGCACGGCATGGATGCGCTGGCGCAGGCGTTTTTGGACTACCAGTGCATTCCCATCACCGACCTGATTGGGAAGAAAGGCAAGGGCCAAAAGTCCATGGCCGACCTCCCCCCCGCCGACGTCGTGAACTACGCCTGCGAAGACGCCGACATCACGCTTCGGCTGTCGGAAGTCCTGCGACCCAAGTTGGAAGAAGAAGGGCTTCTCGGTCTGTTCCGCGACGTGGAAATGCCACTTCTTTCTGTGTTGCTCCACATGGAACTGCAAGGCGTGGCGCTCGACACCGAGCACCTCACCGCGTTCAGCACCGAACTCGCCTCCCAGCTCGACACCCTTCAGCAGTCTATCCAGGACCACGCCGGCGTGCCGTTCAACGTGGATTCTCCCAAGCAGCTCGGGGACGTTCTCTTTGAGCATTTGGCCATTCCCGCCAAAGTGAAAAAGACCAAAACCGGCCAGTACCCCACCAGCGAAGCGGTCTTGAGCAAGCTCACTGATGCCCACCCCATCGTGGGAGAGGTGCTGGAGTACCGCAAGCTGAAGAAGCTGCGCTCGACGTACGTCGAACCCCTCCCGACCCTTCGAAATCCCGAGACGGGACGCGTACACACCACGTACATGCAAGTCGTGGCCGCCACCGGACGACTCAGCAGCAAGGACCCCAACCTCCAAAACATCCCCATTCGCACCGAACAGGGTCGTGAAATCCGCAAAGCCTTTGTGCCGAGCGGTCCCGACCGCGTGCTGATCGCCGCCGACTACAGCCAAGTTGAACTCCGCATTGCCGCGGCCATGAGCGGCGAACAAGGGCTGATCGAGGCCTTTCAAAAAGGGGAGGACATCCACGCGGCCACAGCGGCCAAGGTGTTTGGTGTGGCCCTCGACGAAGTCACCCGTGAGCAACGCAGCCAAGCCAAGGCGGTGAACTTTGGGATCCTTTACGGCCAAGGCGCGTTTGGTCTTGCGGAAAACCTCGGCATTTCCAGAAAAGAGGCCAAAAGCATCATCGACGCCTACCATGCGCAGTTCGCCGGACTCGAAGCCTTCACCCAGAAATGCGTGGCGAAAGCGAGAGACGCCGGCCAAGCCGTCACGTTGCTCGGGCGACGTCGTCCCCTCCCCGACATCCACAGCAACAACGCGGTGGTTCGGGCTTTTGCGGAACGGAATGCGGTGAACACGCCCATCCAGGGCTCGGCCGCCGACATCATCAAGGTGGCCATGATCGACGTGCACAAAGAGATGCAGGGCATGGAAAGCAAGCTCATCATGCAAGTCCACGACGAACTTGTCGTGGATGCTGTAGCCGGCGAGGTGGACACCGTGAAGGCCTTGCTCGTGCGGTGCATGGAGCGGGCCGCAAAGCTGGAAGTTCCCCTCGAAGTGGAGGTCTCCCACGGGGCAACGTGGCTCGAAGCCCACTGATGTTGAAAACCTTCGCGGTACACATCTCGACGTGCAGAACTTTTCGTGTGGTGCTCCCGTAAGCCAAAGGAGCACACCCAAATTCGTACCAACCCAACACGCATGAACAAGCTTCGCAATTCCCTGATCCTCAGCCTCGCCACTGGCATGATTGTCCTGGCCGGTTGCGGCGGCCCTCAAGGCCCGACCACCTCGGGAGACTCCCTGTCTGAAGGGGCTTCCGTTTCCCAGCGCACCAAGCGCCTCAAAAAGATCTTCCGGGCTGCACCAACCCCGATGGAAACCGCTCGCATTGTCCAAAAAACAGGCGCGACCTTCTCCAGCGACCACCTGCACTCGGCCATGTCAGCGTCGAATTACGTCACGGCAGACAAGCAGGCGATCAACCTCGGCGTTTACGGGGCTGACCTGAGCTACGCCACCATTTTTGAAGAGAATGCCATCTCGCTGACCTACCTCGAAGTGGTCAAAAGCCTGGCGCGCGAGCTCGGCGTCGGCGACGTCATCGGCGAAGACATGCTCGCCCGAGCTGAAGCCAACCGCGCCCGCCAAGATTCATTGGTGGCCATCGTCTCCGAGGCCTTCTTCAACTTGAACGAAAAGCTAAAGTCGAACGGCCAGGAAGACCTGAGTGGCATGCTCGTCGCAGCTGGATGGGTGGAGAGCATCTACCTCGCCACACGTCACACCGACAAGGCCAACGAAGAGCTCAGAGCACGCATCGCGGAACAAAAACTCGTGATGGAGGACGTCCTCGATTTGGTCACCAGCTACGAGCAGTCCCCTGGACTCAAGGAAGTCGTGGCCACGTTGCAGCCCGTCGTGGAGGCCTTTGCCGCGGTGGAGAAGGAAGAAGCGAGCAGCGAAATCAGCAAGAGTGGCGGCGCCATCATCATTGGAGGTGGCCCGCGCTACACGGCGAGTGAGGAAGTTTTGGCCCAAATCACCGAAGCGGTGTCCACGGCACGTAACCAACTTGTGAAATGAGCGTAATGAGTATCAAGATGAAGCACACGACCCTTTTGATGGCCCTCGCGACCATGTTCGCCATGCAAGCCAACGCTCAATGCCGCACGTTCACAAAGAAAAACTGCCTTCCCGTGTTGGACGGCTACGTGCAAAACGAAAACTACAATTCCGCCGTGCTCATCCCCGGTGACGAGGCCGAATTGGAATTGACCTTCCTCGGCGGCACAGACTACCGCGTGGCGGTGTGCTCGCACCCCGTGTTGGGTGCCGTGGAATTCGACGTTCTCGACGAACAGAACATTCGCATTTGGAGCAACTCCGACGGTTCAGACCACCTGGACTTCCGCATGGAGAACGCCCAACGACTTCGTTTCCGCGTCAAGGTGCCTGACACCGATGCAGCCATCCTTCACGAAGGCTGCGTGTCCATCTTGATTGGAAACAAAGAGTGACCCTTCCCTCCTAACCTGATGCAAGAAAAAAGCCCGCCGATTTGGCGGGCTTTTTCATGGGCGACGGTTGGGGATCACTGAATGACCCAGCGCCACGTCCGCTGGGTGGCGTCGGCCGTCTCCAAGCGAACGAGGTACACCCCTTGCGTCGCGGGGACATCGAGATTCCATTGCTGCGTGCCTGCATTGAATGCACGTGTCGACGACGTCAGCATCCGGCCGGAGGCGTCTTGAATCGTCAAGGTGGCGTCGCCAGGCGTTCTGGTTTGGAACATCAGTGAGGACGCATGTGTGGCAGGGTTAGGTGCCAGCATCCACGACTGGGTGAGTCCTTCCAACGCCTCCACGCTTTCCGTGCCGTCAAAGCCTTGGACGTTGATGTCGTCGAGGTAGATGTTGTTGCCAAGGCGGCTCTCAAACTCGAATTGCACGCGGAAGAACTCCGTCATGTACTGCTCGTTGTCCAAAACAATCGTGTACTGCTTCCACTCGGAGGCATCTTCCGGAGCCCATGGGAAGGGATGGGGGTCGGACGAGGGAAGGTCCGTGAACCCGCGGTGCATGCGCCGCAAGTCCCAATCGTTGCCGCAATCGCCTGTGACGCTAACGCGAAGGCGATCGTCCGTCTCAGAGGCCTCGGAGGTTCCTTTGTGGACGTAGGCCCACTTGTAGCTCACGTGAATCTCTTGCATGCCGCTCATGTCCATGGTGGCCGAGCGCAAGAAGTCGTCGTTGAATTCAATGCTGTTGCCCCAGTTTTGGATGAACATGCTTCGGTTGCCCGTGGCCGCCGCATCCGCGGTCAACTCCCACGTGCCGTCGTTGAGCGGGTCCTCAATGAACCATTGAGGGTCTGGGAATTCCCCATTCTCAAATCCTTGCGTCAACGGCAAATCCATTTCCCCTGCTGCCATGACGTACACGGCACCCTCAACCGTCGTCGACGCTTCGTCCGATCCGTTGGCCACTGTCAAGGACACGTCGTACAAACCCGGCGTGTCGAAGGTGTGGTAAAGCTCTTGAACCGGATCTGTCGCTCCTCCGGCCGCACCGGATCCATCCCCAAAATTCCACGACCAAATCGTCGGTCCATGGTAGCTCTGGTCCGTGAATTTCACGCTGTCGCCAACGCAGATGATATGTCGGTCCATGTCAAACAACGCCGCACACAGGATGTCCTCTCCTGCCACGCCGGTGGCCTCAAGGTTGGACGGGGTCGAAAGTTGGTTTCGCTGGGCCGTGGTGGATTGAAGTGCCGTGCGCATGCGGGCTTTTTGGCCTTCCGTAAACATGCGGCCGCAGTAGCTGTACTCCATGTAGTTCTGGACGTTGTCCAGCGAACCACACGTCGTGCCGTCGAGCACGCAAGAGGTCCACCCCAAAGTGTTGGGTGTGTCGTTCACGTTGTCGTCTTCGTCGCAATTCTCAGCCAGCCCCGGGTTGTTGCTGTTGCCCCACGTGTGACGGAGGTTGAGCCAGTGGCCCACCTCGTGGGTCAAGGTTCGAGAACGAAATACGTTGGACGTGCCAATGGAACCGCAGTAGGTGTGCTGAAGCACGATGCCATCTTGGTCGGCGTTTTGGTTCCCATTGACCGAACCTGGGTAAAGCGCGTAGCCCGCCGCACCCGCCGCGTACTCGCACACCCAAACATTGAGGTACTTGTTTCGCGGCCATTGGATGAGCGACTTCATTTCCGAATCGCCCACATAGGTCAGCTCACTCACAATGCGGTTGATGCCAGGGTGGCAGTTTCCATTGGGGTCGCGCTGGGCCAAACGAAATTCAATTTCCACGTCCGCCACCAAATCTTCAAATTCAGGAATCACCTCGGACACCGTCTCGTTCAGAGCCCGGAAGTTGGTGTTCAGCACGTCCACGGCATCGTGCACTTGCGCCGTGGAAATGTTTTCAGGGCCGTTGAAGTGGATGACGTGAAAGACCACCGGCACGATGAGCAGGTCTTCCCGCTGCCCGGCTACTTCGCCCTGTTGGGTTTCGAGCTCGAGCTGCCGGGTGGCCTCAATAGCCGCGGCGCGCGTTTCCGGACGCTGTAGGAAAAGCCATTCCTCGGCGTGGTTGATGGCACAAGGCGTGAGGCCGTCGTGCGTGTGGGTTTGGGCGAACAAAGCGGTGGCCGTTCCCAACAGGGATGCCAACAACGTCAGACGGAAAGGTGAGGTCTTCAACATGGTTTCGAAGTCAAGGTTCTTGCGGGAAGCGCAAGTTACGCCATTCCCTTCCACAACCTCAGAACCGCCGCTCAGGTTGCCTCCTTACGGGTTTGAGGCGGCGTGCTTTTCGAGTCGAATGCCAACGTTGGTCACTCCCTCTATGGGGTCCTGGCGCATGCCGTGGACGACCTGAAGACCGTAGCGGCCGTGCAACGGAAACTGGATGCCGGGCTGCAGCATGAACCTTTGGTCGACCAAGTCCCCAAACCCGCTCCCCCGCCAACGACCAAATTCGTCCGCCAAGGTGCATTCGACCGTGTCGACGCGGGACTTGCCGTTGGGAAAGCGATATGTCAGGAAAAGGTAGAGGTTGGAGTACGAATACGTTGAGGCGTGACGGAGGTCGAGAATCAGGTCATGTTGCGCCAGCGTGTCTTGCACATCCCAATGGAACGTCACGGCGGAGTCACTTGCCCAGCCCTCCAACGCCACGTCAGAGGTTTCCGCCACCAAAGGAGGCTCTCCGCACCCCAACGCAAGGACGGCACACAAAACCGCAATCACGCCAAGGGCGCGGTTCACGAAGTGGGCTTTGGGGTGTTGCCTTCTCCCCCATTGCCATCGCCCCCGCGACGGCGGTTGCGACCGCGTCCGCGGCTGGGCTTCTTGGCGCCGTCGCCGGCGTTGCCTGACGTGGTCGATTGAGACTTGGAGCTTCCGTCTTTCTTGGGCGCATCTCCGGAGTTGCTTCCACCGCTGCCCCGGGCGTTTCCTCTCGGATTGCCTTGGCGCTTGTTGCGGCGGCGCTTGCGTTTGGCCTCATCAAAACGCGTCAGGCTCTCTTGGCCGACCACGTTGCCAAACGTCGCATCGATTTCCTCCGGCTCTTCTTCCAACTCGTAGGACGCAAGTGAGCTGACCACGTCTCCCTTTTCGGAAGCCGCGATGAGCTCGTTGGCGTCCTCCACATTCATGGCGATGGGCGAGGATCCGGGCTCGCCCAGCTCGAGGAAATACACGAGCCGCTTGAAGATGTCCATTTTGAACACCACGGCCTTGCCTTTGGGGGTGCGGATCTTGGCGTTGGGCGAGGGGAATTCCTTCACCGCTTCCACGTATTGGTCCAACTCAAAATTCAAGCAGCACTTCAGTTTGCCGCATTGGCCCGCCAGCTTTCCAGGGTTGAGCGAGAGTTGCTGGTAACGAGCCGCGCCGGTGCTGACCGAACGGAAGTCCTTCAACCACGACGTGCAACACAATTCGCGTCCGCACACTCCAATGCCGCCGATGCGGGCGGCTTCTTGGCGCGCACCGATTTGGCGCATGTCGATGCGAATGTCAAACGTGCTGGCCAACTCGCGCACCAAGTCGCGGAAGTCCACGCGATTCTCCGCGGTGTAGTAGAACGTCGCACGCGCGTTGTCGCCTTGGAACTCCACGTCCGTGAGCTTCATGCCGATCCCAAGCCGCTTGATGATTTGACGCGCTTCACGCAACGTGTCTTCCTCGCGCTGCCTCGCCGTGTGCCAAAGGGCAATGTCCTCGGTCGTGGCCTTGCGGTCGATGCGCTTGAGTTCGTGATCGTCCTTGATCTTGCGCAGGCTCAATTGGCTCTTCACCAACTCGCCTGTCAAGCTGACGACGCCCATGTCATGTCCGGGTTGCAGGTCGATCACCACCACATCTCCGACGTGAGCCGTCATGGATCCGGGTCGGCGAACGTACATCTTGCGGTTGTTCTTGAAACGCAATTCCACCACGTCGTACGGCGATGAGCCGTCGGCCAAGGGAATGCCTTCCAACCAATCAAACACGGTCATGGACCCACATCCGCAGGTACCACAACGTCCGTTGTTCTTGCATCCTCTGGGCAATCCATCGGCCCCCTTGCTGCACGTAGCACATCCCATGCCCCGAAGGTAGTGCCGGAAGGTCAATCCACGCTCGCCGGCGTGCGCAACAATCGATGCACGCGCAAACTCAAATCGACAAAGACCAATTTGCCGTTGACGTTGCCTGCCACGTCGCTGTGTGCCTCTTCCAAAGTTTCACGCAAAGCAAGCACGTTGTCGTGGTGGATGAACTTGCTGAACTTGTCTAAAAAGCCCTGTTCCGCTGGCGTCAAACGCACCAATTGCGCGGCACCGTAGTGGCCAACGATGCTTTGGCGCACGAGGTGAAGGGCGTAGTGGAGGAAGCGTTTTTGGCCTTCGCGTCCGAGGGTAGCAAACGACTCCGATCCTTCCACCATGGATTTGCCGTCGCGCGCCCAACATGCCCGCATCCAAGCAGAGAAGCGTTCGAGGTCCGGCTGGTCCTGACCGGCCTTCGCCATGCGCAAGGCTTGAGCAAGGTTGCCGTCGGAGACGTGGGCAAGGCTTTGGGCAAGGGTGCTGTCGATGCCCCATTTCGAGCTGAGGCCTGCCGCCGCTTGCTCGGAGGTCAGGTTGGGCACGTGAATTCGCTGAACGCGCGAACGGATGGTGGCCAGCAATCGGTCGGGATGTTCCGTGACAAAGAGCATGACCGTGCGGTCGGTGGGCTCTTCCATCAGCTTGAGAAACTTGTTGGCCGTGTCGACGCGCATCATCTCAGGAAGCCAGCAAATCCAAACCTTCCAACCCCCGTGAAACGCCTTCAATCCCAGTTTTCGATTGACTTCCAAGGCTTCATCCACGGAAATGAACAGCTGTTTGCGGTCTGCTCCTAGGCGATCCAACCAGTCCTCCACACCGAGGTAGGCTCCCTCCAACATGGCTTCTCGCCATGGGCCTTGGTGAGGCTCTGAGGTGGCTCTTTCTTGGCCATCCGCTTTGAAGAACGGGAAGCACCAATGCACATCCGGATGTTGCACTTTGGCGTGGGCCTTGCACGAGGTGCATTGCCCGCAGCTGTCTGTCTCGGTGGGGGATTGGCACGTGAGGTATTGCGCATAAGCCCGGGCCAAGGCGAGAGCTCCTGCGCCTTCGTGCCCCTCCAACAATTGGGCATGCGCCACGCGTCCGGAGCGGACCGCTTCCCTCAGTTTGGCCCCCAAGGCCTCGTGCCCCACAACATCGGCGAACAGCATGGTTCGAAGGTACTCAGAAACGCGCGGAGACCGTCGCTCGCAGGTTGCGCCCTGGCGCGGAAATGCCTGACCCAAAGGTGCGGTAATGCAAGTCGAGAAGGTTGAGTCCCGACAGGCGCACTTCCACATGTTCGGTCAGTCGCATCGACCCTTCTACGTTCCACGTGGCCCATCCAGGCGTGCCTGATGGCAAGGCCTCCTGCAAATTGTCGGTGGATCCCGGGCCGTAGTCTTCGGCAGCCTTGGCGAGGGCGAAGCGGACCGAGGTGCTAAGTCGACCAAGAGGGGTTTGGCGAACCAGATCCACTACACCAAACGTCGGCGGAATGTGGGCCAACGGGATTTCGTCGGCATCCAAACTGGTGCCGTAGGTCCAGTTGATGACGCCGCGGAATGTGGTTTGGGGCCAAAGTCGCGCACGGACTTCCAGACGCGCGCCACGAACCCAGGCACGGTCGAGGTTTTGGTTCATCTGGATGCGAACGGAATCCCCGTCGACCACGAGCATCGTGTCGCCAGCCAAAGAGGCATCCGCTTGAACGATTGCATCACGCCAGAGACTTCCAAACGCCGCGGCTTGCACAACCAACACGTCCGACTGCGGCTTCAGAGACCAGGTCAAGGCTTGTTCGGCGCTGTAGAGGTACTCCGGCTTCAAGTCGGCATTGGGAACGAGGACAAAACCGTTTTTCTCGCGGACCTTGCCCAAGTCATCCACGTTGGGGTGCCTAAAACCGCTTGCAAGCGAACTCAAGGCATGAAGGCGTGAAGTCACTTGGCCCATCCACGAGGCACTTCCTGTGAGGGCCCCTTTCGCTTGGTTGAAGTCGCGAACCGGGAGGTCGAGCCACGTGGTGTCCACAAACGACGCGCTCACCGAGGCGTGGCTGTACCGAATCCCGGCACGGACCGTGTTTTGGCCCCACTTTTTTCCTGCAGAACCGAATCCACCCCACGTGGTCATCTGCGATCCTCCGTCGGCGTAACGAGTGAGGTCGGGAGAGACGCTGCCCGAGGTGAGGTTGAACGCAGAGGCCGTGGAGCTTACGTCATTCCACTGGGCGTCCACCCCTGATTCCCACGAAATGCCACGACGGTTGCCGCGAAGCACGGAGGTCAATCCCCACACGTCGACGTCTTCGAGTTGCGTGATTCGTGCATCTTGGCCAAACCTGCGCTTGATCCGCGACTCGGAAATCGCCTGGTAGCTCGCCATGGTGGTCCACACTGTCCGACTCCAGATGCTTTGCGACAAACCCGCCGACACGAGGGTGCGCTCTTGAGGACCGTAACTCCATTCCGCCCATTTGGGCATTCCTCCCGCCTCGTCGTTGCGCACGTCGAACCTTGGCACGTCTGTGGTGGTGCTGTGCTGGACGTTCAGATCGATCGAACCGCCGGGCAACGCCGCCCGAACCCGTTGTTGGACGTCCCATTGGCCGTATCCCGTGGGGACCTGAACATCGGGGTCATCGTTGGCCACAAGCGTGTCGCGACCGTCTATACGTTCAACCACCCACGGCACCAAGCCCCATGTCGAATCGCCGTGGGCGCGCCACGACCCCATCCTCAAGTCGCCAAATTCACGGCGAGACACGTTCGTGACGGTCCCCCAACGTGGAGCCTTGACTTCCGCGTGCACATGTCCAGCCCACCCGCCATTGACGGTCGATCCCTGGGCGAGCACCTTGCCTTCCACGTCGACGTCGCCGTTTGAAAAACGGGGACGCTGGGTCACAAAATGAACCACCCCCCCCAAGGCATCCGACCCATAAAGCACGCTGCTCGGACCCAGGATGACTTGCGTTTGGCTTACGGCAAAGGGATCGACTGAACCCGCGTTTTGGAGGTGGCCGGCGCGGTAGATGGCATTGTTCATGCGCACCCCGTCCACCACAAGTAGAACGCGGTTGGCTTCGAAGCCTCGAAGGACCGGACTGATGCCGCCTTGCTGACTCATTTGAAGGTGGACCTGCCCGGATCCTTCGAGGAGTTCGCCTGTGGTTTCGACGGTGAGGACTGGGCTCCTGGGTGCCATGCGGGTCACACTCGACACCTCCGCGGTCGTCATCGCGCTCATCGCCACGGCGTTGCTCTGCACCACCACCTCCTCGATTTGGAAGGTTTCCGGGAGGAGCTCCACCTTGTCCAAGGGGGTCGCGCCTGGCACCACCGTCACCACTTGGTAGCCGAGGGATTGCACTTTGAGGGTGTCCTTCAACCCCCAAACCGGAACCACCACCACCCCGTTCATGTCCGCGACGTTGGCGCCGCCGGTCCTCAGGTTCATCACCGTTGCGAAGGGCACGGGCTGGCCGTTGCTGGTGACTTTGATTTCGTTGGTGGAAGCGGCTCGTGAAAGCACGACTTTGGCGGCCTCGTCCTCCGCCACTGTGGGTTGCTGCGCAAGGGCCATCCCGCCCAGCACAAGGGCCCAGCCCCCCAACAGGAGCCGCTTTCCGAGCTTAGGCAAAGAGCGCTTCGAGGACATCGTAACTTTTCAATTCGCGTGT
>Ga0209652_1002144_pt1 | contig 15536 bp, 6 predicted proteins | sample SaaInl74LU_5_DNA_FD_184641 | JGI IMG/M metagenome (GOLD analysis project Ga0209652, IMG submission 184641) | Marine microbial communities from expanding oxygen minimum zones in the Saanich Inlet - ESP_74LU_5_DNA (SPAdes) (version 2) | ecosystem: Environmental > Aquatic > Marine > Intertidal zone ...
ACCCTTGAATATTTGGAGGCGATCCTGCGCTGCCAACAGACCACGTTGAAATCTCGTTCACTTGAGGAGCACCACTTCTATACACAGGCAGAGTTGCATTGAGGCAGAGCTCTTCAAAGTAGCCTAGCTTATTTGCTAGCCAGGCTGAAATAGAGGCAAGGAGAGGGACGCCACGGTGAGCAAGATGATGGAAGATATGATAACATTCAGACGAATACCACATGTGTGTTTTGGCATTCTTCGTTGAAAGGTCAAACTTACCTGGTCCGCCGTCGCCGTAGGTGGGCTGGATGGACATAGTGATCGGAGTCATAGAAGAGCACGTCATGGTTGTTTTGTAGAGATCTGATTGAGATCTTTTCGGGAGCATGGCATTGCAACGCCGCCATCGCCGTCCATCCTTCTCAGGGTCGTGAGCGGAAGGCAAAAAGATTTTTTTAAGAAACAAAACAATGAAGAATTTATTTGAGCCGTGATAAGAATAAAAGTATGGTCAATCTTCTACTGATTCCAATGTGAACATATTCTTAGTTTTTGTATCTTTTACCCTACATTGTTTTGGGAGGACATACTTATTATGCAGTTGAAGTTGAGAGTTTGAGTGTCCAAGCAGACTGATAAGTAGTTGTCACCGACAATTACTGACTGTCCAAAGTATCTACGAACTGTTGAAGCCCCAGCAGTAGCTTCTGTTTGTTCCCACTCAGCTGTCTGCATGTGATATCAGATACATGCAGATACATATAGTGTCTGTACAAATAATTACACACTATCATCCTTATTCTGCTTATGATCGTCAACCCTCCAACACAGACACCGCCAACTCAATGAATTTATCGACCCCCTTGAAATCCATCTGGACGAGTTCTCCTAGAATTTGCGCACTCGTTCTATCTTGCATTGCACTCAGTCTCAATTGCAGTTCATTGAGAACCAAGGCCGAAGCTGATTCGGATGTAGTAGCAACTGTAATAATTACTTGGCGTTTGAGATCCTTGAGTGCTGGATCCAAGTCCGCCGACTCCTGTAAGAGGAGTTTCACAAGGTCACTTGAAACAGTGTGCTCTGACTGAGAAATGCTTGCCTGGAACGCTGCGTGCAGGAGCGAAAGATTCTTATGAGCCACCTTGGAGCAGCAAACAGAGCAATCTGTTGTCATGTAAGTCCCTCCATGATTATACATTTTTGCAGCCAATGTGTCACTGTTCAGGCGATTCCATGAGTCGATTCTTCTGTTCAACTCCCAACTTTCCCGTTCTGCTTCCCTCTTCTGCATGTATAGACGACGACATTCTTCAGCTGGAGATAGTTTAGCTTTCTTATCTGCCTTCTCTGCAGCATCTTCACCGCCCCCGGATGGATTAGATCGAGATTGTATGTTCGCTACCAATCGTGATAACGGATCACTAGAAGATCCACCTCCTCCACCGAGAGCATTGAGGAGGGCATCATCCATGTAATCGTCTCCACCCCCCGGTCCCGAGGAACCAAGCAATGCTTGTCTGAGGAATTCGCCTCTACTGCCTCCAAGACTGTCTCCATCCTGACGAAGACTCCTCGCTAGACTCAAGAGGCGACTGCGGCTGCTGGACGAGGAACTTCTGACGGGCTTGGACGAAGTTGAAACTTCAGCTTTGTCATCGACAAAACTCTTCGGCAAACTTCCAGTTAAAGCTCTCTTCAGATGCGGGCCATAGAGGGATAGCTCATTCAAATTATCATCAAGCTTCCGATGCTTTTGAAGCAAGGCAGTTAGTTTTTTCGTGGTGTCTGCTTTTCGTTTGTTAGCAACACGCAGCAAAGCCATGCTAGTTTGAAATTGTTCTTCGTCCACAATGGCAACAGCATTCACCGCTATTCCAGCTGTCAACTCGAACTATTTTATGCAAGAATAAGGCAGATATTGGTAAGGTCAAGTCAATCAAAAATGAAAACCCACAAGGGCACAGCCATAAACTTACATGAAATCCACCACTTGTGCAATACCCGCATTCAACACACAAGAACGCATCCAATCTATCGTAATTGATATGGCGGCATTTGCGGCATTGGAAAGCTACTTCACCACAGTGACCACAAACTCCATGGGCATTCGTGACCTGGCGTGTGCACCTAGGGCAGTACAACACGGGCCCATCGGAGTTAGCCCTCACGCTGTTATTTCTTTCGTAAAAGTCCTCGAACTGCAGAAGAGATTGATCAGGGTTAGGCAAATAATGATAGGGACCGAAGACACAATCGCATTCCAACCTACTTACAGTGATCTTTAAATTTGCGGCTACCACAGGATGCTTCAGCTTGAGAGAAGCCTCGGTTGCGCCCCTTGACAAATTTATTGTACCACATTTCTGCCAAAAACGCGAGTATGAGTCGCTTTTGAGGATATTTATGTTGTCCTCATCTGATGATGACCCACTTGACACCTGTCGCGGAGTAAAGTACACAGCAATAGTCTTTGCAAGCCGCCCTCTTGGGTCGCTGATATTAATGTGCACTTGAGATAATGCAACTCGGAATTTCAATTGATAGTACGTAGAGAATTCCGAGAAGCAGGTTGAAGCAGTGGACGTTTCTAGCCGCCCTCTTTGAAAAGGCCTCATTTGCTCAGATAAAAACCTAACGTCAGAAGTATCATCCGAAGAAGTTTGATCCTGACTTGTGAGCCTCGTCCACAACTGTTCTTTGTGACAATGTTCACAATCACTCAAGTCAAAGTCAAGTCTTGACATATCCGACTCATCACTGTTAGGATCACATTTCTTTTCACAGTAGTAATTCAATCCCGTCATTTGTTGTGTAAAGGCTTGACTAAACGAGGAAGCTGCATGATGCAAATCCAAATCAAGCCCAAACCCTTCTATGAACAGCTTTAGCATGCTGGTGAAATTTGCTGAGTCCTGCCCCAATGACCCAATTTTACGTATACCGTTGTCTATCAAACTCTTGAAAAGAAGATTTCTGTCGGAAGAATTAAATTGCAGCGCAAGTTTGATACCTATTACACTGGCAATCGAACGCAACTTATCTGATCGACCCGACAGCACAAACTGACCAATGAAAGCATTGACGTCATCGATCGTCATGCACCGAGCCAGAGATTGTTCTGGAGTGGGACGATTGCCATTTCCACCAATATAAAGCATCATCTCCTCTGTGTCTTTTGTGGAAATATTGACGCTCTTCGAACCAGCATTCTCGAGAGCAATATCTACTAGACTAAATACCTTCACTTGGTTTGACCCCCCTAAACATGACCCTAACCACATCAACGAGACGATGGGAGGTCGGCTGAATATTTCTTGCAGCATATCAAGCATGAAACCAGAAACATCGGCAGAGCCTCGTTTCAAATGATTCGCTTCCGGCAAACCACCGCAGAAATATTTCCAATTCTCCCCTCTTTTAGCATGGGATAACAACTCGTCAAGCACACTTGATATGCTCTCTTCACGTTTCATACAATCTTCTGAGATCAGGTCCTCCGTTCCGAATAAGCCGGACGCCGCAAGAGTCTGGAACGTAACTTCGTCGTCCCTCCAATTTCGGCCACACTGTCGAGCTTGCTCTCTCACTAACAGAGCTGCGTCTAAAATGTCACGCGACTGCATCAAGAGTTTGCTATACTGAAAACCAAACACATAGTGATCTCGAACTTTGTGGTAAATATCAGTCCGGAAACCACAAAGGCGCTGTAGCATCTTCTTTGCAAGAGCACGTAAGGTCGTGCCCGAATCCCCGCTGATGATTTCGCACAAAATTGAGAACCAGTCCATTGACCATACTGCAGCGCTGCTCGATTTCCTCTTTGGAGCAATGTAGGAAAATAGATCCATCGATTCACAAAGCAGAAGCTCTGTCGTCCCATCAGCAACATCCATAAAGTCGTCTTCAGATCTTGATGCTGGCGGTGCTCTTCCAAATTTTTCGAGCACAAGGAACACGCCATCTGCTTTATCTCGCAGCCGATCCTCTTCTGTTGCCAAAGAGGGAAAAGACTCGATTTGATTCGTCTGGGATTCATTTACAACACTGTCGCCTTGGCTATGGTAATGAGCGGAAATAAGTTCACAGAATGTGGACTCGAGTTTACACCCGGCGAAGACATTTTGCAGCTCTTGAACGACCGGCAGGGAGAGAGGCAAACCGTCATGGTTCTGGGCTGCACTTTGCGTTGTGTCGTCAGACCATTTGAAGTAGCTATGACGAAAGAGACGAGGACGTTACGGAGATGAGAAATCTGGTTTGCAATGAGGTAAATGAAAGTCGTCTTCACGCATGCAAAAGTACTTACGCGCACCGGTGCTTCCTTTCAAGTCCGCACACATAAAACCTCCTGTCTTTGTGAACACCATGAGAGCACCGACGTCGTACAGCTGGGACTCCATGAACATCACAAATAAATCTAGGATCTGTCTTATCCTTCTGGCGGCTGCTAGGTTTTCCTTTCGTTTCGGGAGGGAACTTGCGACTCATGATGTCTCTCCTCGCCAAGACCAGACTAGTAAGACTGCGGAGACTCATAACAATCTTCGTACACGCATCAGGCGGAACTTCGGCATCACTTGGGCACCCCTCAATAAGATTCTTCAAGTGTTTTGTGAGTGCTACTACCATTTCTTTCCCTCGCGAAGCCTTCAGCTCGTCAGTGGTAGCATTGAGAACGAGATCGACTGCAAGCTGGAGGACATGCATCGATGGTGGCTCTGATTGACTCTTTAAAGAATTCGAAATAAATAGCAGAATCTAGCGGCACAAAAAATGATGAGTACAAGTCACGAGGAGAATCACCAATGCAAATGAAAGAAGCAACACTCACATGCGTGAAAACTGACGACGCAAACCCTTCCGTGCTTACAACATCAATTTCTTCACCTTGTTTACTCGAAGTGGAGACATCTGTGTTTTGGGAATTTGTGACGTTTGTCTTCTGAGACGCCATATTGTTAAGGAACCCTGCTCGCTTTGCCTCCTCAGCTTGCTCCAGACTTGATGTCTCAATAACCCTCACCCCCATCTGCCATACCTTTGCACATGTCATGTCTTCATTATCCCCGTCTTCTCCTCGAATAGAAAGTGTTCTTCCATCAATTTCAACAGCTTCGTTCAGGTCATGCGTACGAGCATAAGCTATTCCCTTGTCGTAGCACAGTTTACAGAGATCGATATCCATCTCACCCCCTAGCGTATATCTCGTTCCAGTTATAGGGAAAGTTGTACAAGAGTCGCACTGATAAGTCTGAAAGAATGAAAGAGAGAGTTAGCTGAGAATGGCTCATGGCACACACAAAATGTTTCAAAGAAGAGCTCTACTTACAACATAACCTTCGCTAGTGAATTCTTTCTCAGGACTTGGTGGCGTGATCGATTTCGAGGCGTCGTTGTTGTCTCCGCCAGTGATTGTCGACCTCATAGCTGCACAGCAGCTTTTCACTATGTCCGAGTCAAGCGAGAAATACTCCTCCAAAATCTTGAATTGAGCAAAATCATCAGAGTTCGAACATGCCATCTCCATCAAGATGAGTTTGGAATTCAGAGCGACAGACGATGAAAGCTTGGGTTGGGCGCCATGAGTTGCTTCAAGACTTTGCACAAAATCGATAGTACCCTTCGAAATCAATGCGATCGAGGATTCACAACATTTTTCTGCTATCAACTTGGAGATGACTTTGCGATAATTGTGGCCTCTTTTCTGCACAATCTTCATCGTGGAGTTCATTATAAGCAACATCATACTTATTCCACGATCGATAATGACTTCTTGCTCTGGCTTGATTTCGTCTTCACCAGCATATTCGGCCCGAAAGAACTTGTCTAAGCGTTGGAGCTGTGCCAGTAAGCCACGGACAGTTGATTCGTCTTCAAGATTTGTCCTCTTCACTGCATCTCGCTCTGCTTCACTCAAAAGAATTAGTGCCTCTTTCCTCTCGTCACAGGATTGATCCAACGCGGTCCGTTCAAGAACACTTTTTACTATAGGAGACGCTTGATCTAGGTTCGGGGAAGATGAGTTCAAGGCGTCATTACTTCCGCTAACAACTTTTACCAAACTAGTCAATGATTGAACACAAGGAACCAGTTCGCGTCGGAATGATTGAGTTGCAAGCGATTGAACAGATTTTAGACACGAAAGTTCCTCAGCTTCACCACCAATCTGGCCTGCAGTGGTAAGGAATGGCAATTCTTCTCTTGTCCGAGCATAAACCTCTACGCAATCAATGACGGGGCTATTTCCATCATGACAAGATGAAATCCAAATCGAGACTGAAATTGTTTGAAAAGAAAAATTAGCGGATCGTCAACATGTTAGCTGCGCACTGGGAAGACTAAGAAAAGTTACAGTCGGGCGCTTACCAAATCCGTTCCTTGCAACCATCAGGATTTCCTCGTCTGTCAAGGGGAAATCATACCATCGCTTCACATTTCTTTTCAGTTTGATTGACCTACCAGATCCAACTATGGCAACTTCAGAAGGAATGAGGTCTGGCATCGTGCCTACAAGAACTCGAATCGCTACAATGGCCAGATCTTTATTCTCTTTCTGGCCAACTTTTGGTTGAATTGCCGCAGTAAGAGTGCATCCATCACGAGAGGGACAGGCAAGATAATCAGTGCTATTCAAAGAGAGCTTACTCTTCGCTGCCTTTTGGTCCTTCCCGACGCAATCACCGCCCAGAACAAGTTCATCAATCTCTGATACGTTGATCAAACTTTCAAATATGTGAATATCTGGGCTGCGCTGAATGCTGTTGCTCCATTGTGATCGAATAAATGAATTACTTGCCATTGTAGCATAGTCCTCCCCGAAAGTCAAGATTGATCCACTAGAGGTGAGCAACGTCAAACATGCTCTCTCTTTAATCTTGGTTGCATCACCTATGTATCCATCTGGGGCACCGCGACCACCAACAAGAAGAGGACATGAATACGCGCACGATCCAACATAGCTGTAACTCGACATGATGCCTAAGCCTGTAACTGTCGGCCAGTCCAACTCTCTGACAAATACATCGCTCTTGTTGAATTCAACCAATATGAGTATAGGCTGACTGGAGGTTCGCGTTGACTTGCCCACACATGTAAAGCGATAGAACGATTCGCCACTTCTTTCAACAATTCCAAGTTCTTCAAAATGGTGGTAAGGACCAACGACAGCATAACTCCCTCCGAGGTCAGTTGCGGGTATCATGTTTGGGAGGATTTCAAAGTTGCCGATAATGGTACCATCATCATCAAGAATAAAAGCAACTACACACGAGCTCATGCATTGATACAGGAGCAAGTTACTCTGTCGCAAATAGGAAAGATGGGCACCTTCACCTAGAGTGGTTGAAGTGGAACTAATTGCCGCAGGTTCCACACCTTGGTACCTGCGTATTCCCGCAGTCGGGAACGAAACTCCTGCCCCAATCTCGATGTAGTTTTCACCTTGGTCCTCCAGGTTGCCGTCTTCATCAACGACGAGGTCAATAAAATACAAACGCCCTGTGTCAAGAAGTAGCGCAAGCTTTGTCTCTATAATCGGATCATCATATTCCACGCCCGAGCCTATTCTTGGTAAGCGATCCAGCAGCGTGGCAGATCTGATTAGCACATCCTCATATGCGAGAGCGTAGTGCGTGGTGGCATCACAAGAGTTATTTTTCTCTCTCTTGAGATCGAAGACGTGAACCACAGTGCCACACACAACCACCACCATCAACTCAGAATGAGACACCCAGTCACATCTAAGCAAATATTCGCTATCGCTATCACACTCAGCGGGTTCCGACTGCATTTTTAGCTCAATCACTCGTTCAAAAGAATCTAGACCCTTGGATACAATTGCAACGGCAGCCTTGGACGCTCCCCAAATTAGCAGGTGCCTGTTGTTTTCTGGTGAAAGTGCCATTCCGTTGATGGGGAACTTCACTTTGTCAGAGCCTAAGATATTCAATTTGGAACGAGTCAAGTGGGAAGAGATCGCCGACCTCTGTATGTGACGAACATTTACTGGAGCGAGGCAGAAAAGTACTGAAGACGATTCTGCGATGTATAACCGTCCTCTCTCATCAGACACGATCATTTGTGCTGACATGTCAGACCGACTTTTTCGAATTTGACTCGAAGATGACCCAGAAGGAAATACCTTGGGCTGAACAGTGTTTGATTTCGCTGCACGAAGAGGCATCATGGACGTTTTGGATTGCGTTCTGAGTTTGAGGGGTTGCTCAGAACGTGACTCGAGATCAATAACCGATGAATTTGCGTTGGTAGATGAAAACGAGCCCCCTAGTAACAGCTGTTTGTAGTTCGTCGGCTGTGATGATGAGTTGGGCTCGTTTGTACTGTAAAAGCTGCCCAGCATTGTAATGATTGCGTCGATCCAATTTGAATCTTTCGCTGCTTTAATCAAACCCTCCAGAGAATCTTTGCACAATGATTTGAAGTTTGCAACGAGGAGCTCAATGAAAATATCATGCTTCCTGCCTGGTTCTTCCTTACTTTCATCTTTAGATGCACCCCCATCAACATTGTCCGCCTTGGCAAAAACAGCTTTGAGGGTTTCTTCGTTCACCGGGACGAGGCATTTGCATGGAGTTCTATTTTCTTCAACTGCAGTAGCCACCTCTGCTCCACAGTCACAGAAAAATGAACTCTTTCGTGAGTATCCGACGTCATGGCCTTGATGGCAAACCCGTGCGCAAAGAGAGCAACACCCCTTGTCCCACAACAAACCACAAGTATAGCAGTTGTACCAATGCTGCTCGGTAAATCCTTCGCCTGTTTCAACAAATGAACACGTTCTTGTCTCGGCAACTTCTTCGTCCTTGTTCCGTACAAGCAATGTGCCCTTCTTGTCCAGCCGTTGCCTCGTTTTTCCCGTGTCACGGACAGGCGATGATCCTGATGCAGCTGGCTTGATCATTTCATCGAGAGAAACAACGAAAGCAAAGATATCTTTTACGCAATCGACATAACCAGAAAGCTCGCTGTGGTCCGTCGCTTTTTGTAGCAGAGATACTATCGTCTTCCCAACGTCATTCAATGATCCAAACCGAGATGCCAACAGACACATCAATTTGATCGAATGGTTTGGAGCTGAACTTGCCCAAAGATCGAATTTGCTCAACATCTCTTTCAAGATGGATCTGCATCCACTTACAGAAACGGATGTGTCAGGTACACTGACAAGATAACTGACCAAGCGGGCCATCTTTTTGCTTAATTCAAATTCTTCACTGCTGTGTCGTCCTTTAGGAATGAGACAAATATCCTCCACCAATACATTTAGCGCAGTGGCTGTATTCCTAGACAAGCTATCCACAGCTGCTGCTAATGTCGACCCCACCTCGTTTGGGAAAGTTTCTTTGGCTTCAATCAAATCAATGAGAACTCCTACAACATAATTGCGGGTCGTTGTTTTTAGTGATCGAGAGCTGATCACCTTGATTAAAACTTCTGGAACAAAGTCCCAGCTGTCATCTCTTCTGCCATAAAGACTGGAGCTCCCTCGCAACGGCATTGTAAGTACGTCAGATTTGAAGTCGACATCCGATTGAAATCCAATCAACCTCCCCTTCTCCACCTTGACACCAAAGCATGTTAACAACGTGTCTTGCGACATGTCCGACGTGAGAGAGCTGTCAACAATTGCATAACCGTCTCCTTGATCAGATAAAACTTCGTCGATAGCATTACAGCGGATGCGAAGCGCAGATAGTGAAATTAACTTCTTGAACTTTGATGGTTCCAGCAACAGCTGGTTCGCGCAGGCGGTACAAACTTGATACATGGTTGTGTCATTTGCAGAGTAAGCTGACACAAATGAGAGGAAAGCAAGGGCTTCTTTGATCTCGTCACCAGCCCCAGGATTGATCCCACTGCTACAGAATGGTTCTTGAATCGAAGATTGTGAAGAGTGGCCTAGCGACAGAGGATCTTCATTTCGTCCCTTGCCACTGATACCGAATCTCAGTAATGCGCATGTTGGAACTAGTGCATTCACAACACTGAGCAAAATTCTTCTCCAGCGAATGACGTCCTCGATGTCATTCTTTATCACGTCATGCTTTTCCCTTGCACCCCCACGAATTCCAAGTAGAGAAAAGTCGTCAAGCACAGCTTTCGATTCGGAACCCTGAGCTAGCGCATCAAGCAAGAGAATTTCCCACTGTCCATTAGCTCGACGTTCGCCTTGATTCGCTTTCCAACCCTCGAACCCTTCAACGCCGTTGATTCGTTGCACACAGCCGCTAACATCGGCAGAGTTTGCCCTGGAAACAAAACTTACAACAACTTTCAAAATCGATTCATCACATGGCGCAATCAGCTGGAGTGCAACGCAAGGAGGCTTCGATTTTTCGATCCCTCTTCCTGATAAGGTACGGCCGTCTTCCAGCTTACAAATAGCACCGAAGTAGCGTTGGAACACTTGTGCGCCAAATTGAGTCAACGACTTGAGAGCCTGCTTAGCCGAGTCAATAGCTGCATTCTGGGAAATGCCATCAGTCATCTTGCAGCCCATATCTAACCAGTCAGGATAGCACGGTGCTGCGCCTAACGCGAAACAGGCATCGTGGAGACGCTCAAGTGCATTGGACCGTGTGACGCTTGCATCTGAGCAGCAGGAATCGTCAGAGAGAGCATCATGTTCATTGTCTCGGTGAAATCTATCAAGAGCATCAGCAGCATTCTTCCCAGGTCTTGTGTACTTGCTCACGAGGAACGAAACATACAATGGGAGGAATTCAAAGTGGACAAATTCTGGAGGCGTAGGCGACGACTTTTTCTCAACTTGTAACGTGACTTTTTCCAGCATATTCTCAGCTAAAGATAATCCAGCAGGCAAAGCCTCACTAAGACTGCAGTTTGTGACTTTCTGCCGTACGAGTCTCATCAATAGCGTCTCTTGAACAGATGGATCTTCGTTGACATCAACAAGAGAGTGCACCGCAAATATCTCGTCTCTTAAAGCTACAAGTTTCTGGATTACGTTCATATTCTCCATCGCCGATGCGGCAGTCACGCCAGACCAACCACCCGCGCTCCAAGCAGTGAGTTTCGTCGACATGTTCCACGAAGAGAGGAGCAAGTGACATCCATCCAGCGTCAACGTGCCAAATCCAGCTGCAATCCCTGCCTCGCTCATTGCTTGAATCTTTTCAAATAACCTCACTTCAAGCACCTGATTCGCACCCACATCTTGTGGTATAGGCACAGAGGTTGTGGTCCAGTCAAATATCCCACGAAAATTGCCTTTGGGATTTGGTCTGACAGAAGGGAAGTCGTAGTGAGATGATCCCATTCTTTCTGAAACAGCTGGTAAAAGAGCTGGTACTGAGTACATATCTGCAAGCGAAGCACATGAAGTAATCGCCCTCGCCAGAACATTTGATGAGTCTGGGCTGAGAGATGACACTTTCGAAGATTTTAGGCCCTTCGTCAAAATGCCAGTGACTTTGGTAAGAATCTCCTTCTGATCACTTCGTGGAAGTTTGCCAAAAGCCATAGCAAATAATTGTGCATCCCGGAACGAAATCAGGTTTTCGTCACCGATAACCGACGAGCAAGATACAGGGATTGCAAAATCGGCCACGAAATTTTCGATGCCGTTGACAAATGAGTTGCACAAGAGTTCCTCGGCCGGTGCAGCACCTTCTGCAGATCTGGTGGATGAACAGAGCGTAGATGAAATCAATGCATGATGAAATGCCGGTAAACAAAGCGGCGTGCTTCTGTCGGAATAAATGGCCCGGTAAACTTGCAACCTGCTCTCACTATCTCTAATGATAGAGACATCAGCCCTATACTCATGACTTGAACGCCCTTGCCCCATGATAAGGGCCAAGTCAACGTGAGCACGAAACAATCTAATCCAACGTACATCTGCTGGTTGGTCTTGTAGAAGACTAGAGCGGAGCATTCCGTGCAAGTCGTCACCAAGATTCACAAAGTCCAATACTAGCTGAGTGGAAATAAATGTCCGAAACAGCGAACGAACGCAAAGTAATGCATCGGTTGAGGCATCTTTTGGTTGATTGCAGCGGGAGAGACAAATCCCGAGCGTCTTGACAGCGTCTGATGCGAGGAAAGCCACATTGTGGTATTTCTGTTTTGTTGGATTGGCCGTTGAAGTCTTTTTCTTTTTGTTCTTCTTCGATTTGGATGATGTTGCTTGATCCAACTCTTCCATCCTATCATAACACAAGCGAGTAATATGAAAAAGACTCCCCAACAAGGCGTCTATTCCATCTCTGTGAGAGGTAGCTTCGGAAGATAAATGTGCTCTGATAAAAATTGCCAAATTCTCAACACTCGATCTCCCTGAGCTGCTTTGAAAGGTTTGACTGGAAGCCTTCTTTGCTCCAGATTCGTCGAGTGACGCATCACTTGTGGCATCTAATTGAAGTGGGTCGTTCAGCTTATACTCCACCAGCACAGCATCAGGAATCGAGTAATCCTCCAATGGTTGACTTGACTTAGCGACAGTTGTATTACCCAGACACTCGTAGACTTCGTTCACAGCAAAGGAGAGCAGTTTTGCGTCCAGGACGATAACATTTGACGACGTGTCAGCTTTAAACCGACCAAAGTCTCGCTCAAAACAACTGAGCGCCACAGCAGAGCCCATGGCAACCACACGTGATTTGCCTTCAGATGAGCCAAAGTAAGAATTCGTCGATGCAGCCCTCCCGAGCGTCTCCAATGTTCGATGTATGAATGGATAGAACCTGATCGTACTTTCTTCGGTGCTTCCTTCCATAGGGTCAACATTGACGAGCAACCTTCTCATCTCATGAGGTGCATTTGTATGAGTAAGACGCAACATCTCCGAATAAGTCTCCTGCAAAACTCGAGTGTGAGCCTCGATCAAGTGCTTCGCCATCTGTGCAGTTTCCTTGCGAATATCAGGGCGGATCCAAACGCTTTTCCCTCCACCGGGCGATCGTTTACTTCCTCGTGGGCTGCCCTTAGCGGCAGGCTTTTCAGCGGCGGTCTTTTGGGTTGCAGCCTTGGATCGACTGCTCCGTCTAGCTGGGGCTTTCGAACTTTCGGAAGAAGTCTTTTTACTGGCAGCCGATGGGGGAGCAGTCGCGGCAGCTACAGATGACGCCACCGACTCGGGTGATGCCATAATGGCCTTTACATATTCATCCATCCACCCGGACGAGGGTGGTGTGATGCCAGCGGTGGAGCCAGCATCGTAGATCATATCTATCATGCAACATACAAACACCAACAACGACAAATTTCCCGGCACCCCCTCTACTTGCCCCTCAATCGTCGGCGACAAGGGGCGCTTTTTCGTATCCTTCTTTTTCTTCTTCTTCTTGGACGCTGCTGCATCAGCCGCTTCAAGTGCACTTTTACTCTCGACCGGTGGCAATTCCATAACCTCATTCCACGATTCATCCCTCGTTAAAAGTGTCATGCATGTTTCCAACAAACGCTTCTGTCCCTTGCACAACCATCCGAACGCCAATACTGCCCACCGCCGGACCGAAACGTGACAATCGAACATGATGTGATTCTCCACCCGTTCCCGGAGGAGTGCTGAAAGTTCCACGATGACCTTATCCGTCTCTGGTACTTGCTTTGACTTTTTCGAACGGGACGACGACGCCTTTCGTGCCTTCTTGCCTGGAGGGGGCCCACTGAGAGAAGTAGCATCCCCCTTATCGATTTCGTTCACAACAATTGTAATAAACTTGGAATCATTCTCGGATGTAAACATTGACTCTGTAACTTCCTGACACACCTGGGACAAATAATTATTCCCCCCTCCATCCGTACTAGACAAAGAAGCGCCCTCCAACGTAAACCCCAACTGATACCCCAACATAATCCTCTTCAAAATTGCATTCCACATATCAATAGTTTCCATCCCCATCATGGAATGAGCATGACCGCTCCAAAGTCGACTATTATAATTCGTACTACTCCCCATTGTACTTGTACTAAGTACATCCTCCACGGAGACACCCGCACCAAACGGAGATGTGACCGATGAAAACATGAGTAATTTCGGATTGGGATTTAATTGAAACATTGTTTCAAGTGCAAGGAGGGAGGACCACATGGCGTTACGAATGGTTGATTGCTGCACCTTCGTTTGTTCGGGGGAGGATGAACCATCGTCTTTCAACTGTGATGATGAATCTTGGGAGGAAACAACATGTCCATTTCCAAGTGTCTCCAATGACCATAATGAACCCATCACAGCACTAGTCAACGCTCTTCCAACGACAGCCTTGGCATGTGACATGATGACATTCTTCATATCCTTTTGGGGGGAGGCAGATGATGACGATGCTCCTCCTCGAGAGGGTGATGAACGAGATGACGGAAAATCTTCATCCATATCCATCATTCCTAGTGAGGACGTCATTCCGAAGGATGTATCGGCCATGCTCATGGAGTGACTGTTGCCGCCACCACGGGATGCCTTGGTGATTGTTTCAAACAAGGTACGATTATTCATGAGTGCAATGATGAGATGGGATGATAGGGCTGCAAGCATGATAGCCTCGGAAGTATAATCTTCATCCGAATTGATGGACTCGTCATCATCGCCATCTTTTTTAGCAGCAGCAGCAGCGGGAGGAGGAGGAGAGGCAGTGTTGAATACTGTCCCATCCGCAACCTTAATCGATGCCAAAATGACATTGATAGCCTGAGTCACCGCCATGATCAAGTGAGCATCATTTCTTCCCAATGAATCATCTGCAACACCCCCTCCACCATCCCCCGGTGACGATGAAGATAGTCCAGTTGCATCCTTCTTTTTATCCTTCTTCCCTCCTCGTTTCGTAACCGGTCCTAAAGGATCCTCCAATGGATCCGCGGTTGTCGTAGTAGTTGTTGTTGCAGCACCCATGGCACTATCCCCCGAAAATCCCATGGCCAGTTCTAAAGGATCATCCCCCATTCCTCCGATGCCTCCCTCATTCTTTTTCTTTTTGTTAGTGCCATCAGCAGTTGCAGCAGCAGTCGCAGTATTCTTGATCATTGATGGATCAAAGCCGGGAATGCTGCAGGCAACTCGTCCCTCCATTAGTGCATTTAATGCATTGGTACATTGTGATTTGTTGGATGAGAGTGCCTGAAGTTTTTGTAGGAGTGAGGAGAGGAGTGACATTGGATCGGAAGATGTTGACGAGGCGGCGGCGGTGGTTGTTGTTGTTGTTGTGGCTGTTCTTTTGGGTTTCTCCTTCTTCTTCTTTTTGTTGGCCTTATCAGCAGAGCTTCACGGTTGAATAGTATCGGCACAATAAATACAATGACGTTAGGGCAAATGAATTCTGATGTAGTAAAGGAAGGAAATAATATCATTGATACATTTTTCGAGCACTGTCTCCTGCTTACCTGGAATCCCCTGCCGGTGCAGGCGGCTCCTCGGCCGTGCCGGTCCGCTTGCGCTTCGAACGGCGTGATGATGCTTTCGGAGGCATTTCGTCCAGCGAAGATTGAGCTTAGTTGATGAGCAGCAGGATAGATGGTAGACTGTGTTTAGTTATGATCCTGTAGGAAGATGATGGATCTCATTGTGAGCGAGG
>Ga0209652_1002151_pt1 | contig 15518 bp, 15 predicted proteins | sample SaaInl74LU_5_DNA_FD_184641 | JGI IMG/M metagenome (GOLD analysis project Ga0209652, IMG submission 184641) | Marine microbial communities from expanding oxygen minimum zones in the Saanich Inlet - ESP_74LU_5_DNA (SPAdes) (version 2) | ecosystem: Environmental > Aquatic > Marine > Intertidal zone...
GTTAACGATGTGATTGGAGAAATCGACATAGTTCTATCAACGATGAAGGAAGAAGACATAGAAGCGACAAGGCATTTCTACCATGAATACGTGCGACTACTTTGTTCTCTTGGTTTATTTGAGGATGCAAAGCTAGCACTTGACGAAGCCGTATCAAACAATATCAAGTTGCAAGTAGGTACAATCTTTTTGCTTTCAGTTCAATGTGCTCACAGAGGTCACTTTGACATGGCAAAAGATGTTGCGAGACTGTCAGTAGCGGCAGGTTGTGGCAAACAGCCCACTCTCATCAGAAGGATAAACAATCTTCAGAATCAGGCACTTGGTGTATGGGGGAAAACGAAAGAAGCAATAGATGAGCAAAGCTAACAATAAGCATAATTGCATGATTTAGAATAATCATATATTATGTTGTCTAAGTAGCGTAGGAAGTGGACTCCATCCAAGAGTCCATCCTTGATACAGTTGCAACTGCAAGAGTCACTTCGCCCCATCTATTTAGTTCAGAGCAAAGGCCTCAGGAACGCGGCCCTCGGTATTTGCAGAGCTTGTAATAGTAGGATCAATGGCAGAAAGAATCTTCTTCTCTGTAGCCTTGCTTGATAGTGCCTGCACAACGAGATCTGCAACATCTGCTCTATGAATTGAACCAATAGCCGTCGTATCCTCTGTAAGGACGGCGTTTCCAGTTGCATCTTCACTGACAAGTCCCCCTGGACGCACAATAGTCCAGTTCATGTTGGTGTAGTATTTGATGAGAACATTCTCTGCCTTTTCTTTCTGGGCCAAAACATCCTTGAGAACCTCATATACATTCGGAGGAGTTGCTTCCTTGCTTGACCCACATCCAATTGATGTCAATAGGATAACACGTGTCACTCCAAGAATACCCGCTGCTTCGATAACATTGTTGTTTCCAGTGTAATCAATGAACTTTCCACCTTCCGCCTGAGATCCACCTCCAAGCGTAGTGATAGCAGCATCACAACCGTCCATGGCACCTTCAACAGTCTTGTAGTCAGCTGCATCTCCCTTGATAGCAGTAACGCCCTCAAGAGCTGAGAGCTCTTCCACTTTCTCATCAGAGCGGACAAGTGCAACGACATCGGTTCCCTCCGAAAGAAGCTTGTCTACAACGAGACGACCAACTCCCTTTGACCCTCCAGCAACGAACACTTTTTTATATCCGTCGCCCTGTCCCTGCACGTATAAGGCAGACGAAGTCTGATGCGCAGGACGTAGGACGGTCTTGCTCGGTGCAAATGCAGCAGCTGCAGCTAAGCTTGCTGCGGTTAAGAATAGTTTGATTGGGTTCATCTTTTACTCAGTAGATTGATTAGATAGTGACACCTATTGCAGCAGTAGCCTTGATTTGGTGGCAAAAAGCTGAAGCAAAAAGCTGAAGCGTGGAAGGAAAAGAGATCAAAGCTTGAAGTCAAGAAGGGAAAGAGACACGTATCTTTGTTCTCCTCCCGCGTACAATCACCCGCCCGCCCCGAAACCCGCCCGCGCCACCTCCCGCGACATCAAATCGGCATCTTTTCACAGCCAACCAAGCTCTTGCTTCTTGCTTGGTGAGATAGCTCAGCATAAGTAGCAACCCCTAACACACAGTCAACTACTCCTACAAACGTAAGCAGGCTTGGCTTGATCGATATAGCAACCATGAGCAAGAACACGTCACCATACTATGCGGCGGGGACGCTTTTAAACACTTACCTTCAACATCGCAACCGAGGTCTGAAATCAATTGCGTTTGATAGCGGCGGTAACAATGTCCCATCATCGTCCAGCTATGCAACGGTAGCGAAAACAATCCAGCATCTTCCTGCCATCAATAGCATTTTGAATGCCGATAACAAAAAACTGAGCAAGGCTATAGATTTCGACTCTTACAAAAACAAAGGCTTGGCATATGTGATGATATATGAGCTGTTGTTCAGCAAGTTTCAAAAGATTCGTGGTGGAGGGCAGATAAAGCGTATGATTGTCAAGCATGAGAAAGAATTGCGTAAAGAGGCTGATGAGTATACATCCAAGAATCCATCGCTTGGGGATCCTAGCAGTAACTTTCCTCGCTATGTCCGGGTAAATGTGATGCATTCTACAGTAGCTGATGCTGCAAAAATTCTGCAAGAAGAACTCACCAAGGCTAGTAGTGAGGAAGGAAACTCGACAGTATATGCAGATGCACATGTACCAGATCTACTTGTGTTGCCTCCCAATGCCTCTTCATGGCTCCATCATGACTCTGATTTGGTCAAATCTGGAAAGATTATATTGCAAGACAAATCTTCTTGCTTCTCTGCGTTAGTGTGCGCTTCCAGCGGTGACTTTCGCGGGGATTACATCGACGCTTGCTCTGCACCTGGCAACAAGACATCTCATCTTGCTGCATTATTACATGCTTCCTTCGCTGCTGCTGATGAAGACGAGCCACCTAAAAAGAAGAAAAAGAAGAAGCAGGGCAAGACGAACAAAATACAATCTACAGTGTTCGCTTGCGAACGTTCTAGCGCGAGATATGATACACTCAAAAGCAGAATGGATCAATTAGTGTCTTCGTCATCAGTTGCAGTGGAGCCTACCCACGGTGATTTCTTGAAGATCGATCCCTCTGATCCCACATATGCCAACGTGCGTGCTATTATGTTGGATCCTAGTTGCAGTGGAAGTGGCATAGTAAACGCACCGGATAGAAGCACGACGCAAAATTCAGATGAAAAGAATAGGATACAATCACTTGCCAACTTTCAAACAGTTGCCTTGAAGCATTCTATGAGCTTCCCTCAAGTGGAACGTATTGTGTACTCTACATGCTCAGTACATGATGAGGAGAACGAAATGGTGGTAAGCAACGCACTTGCCGAAATGAACAGTGGGAAAGAAGATGGGAGTGAATGGAAACTTGTTGCACCACAGTGCTTACAACATTGGCCGAGAAGGGGTAAGGAAGGCGTAGGTGGACTGTCAAAGTCTCAAGCTGATTGTTTGATAAGGTGTGATGGACTCGATGGAGATGAAACAAATGGGTTCTTTGTGAGTTATTTTGAGAGAGCTCGAGTATCGAAGGATACAAGCTCTGTTCAGAGTTCAGAAGTTACTTGCAATGCATCAATAGGGATACCTCTGTATGATGGTCAATATAAGAAAGTTGTTGAAAGCGAAGTTTCACAAAAGATTGAAAAGGACCCCAAGCCGACAGAGGAAGGTAAGAGTAAAGGGGCAAAAAGTAAGAACGCGATTCCATCGAACAACAAGGCTGCAGAGAAGTCAGCAAAGAAGCGTGCGAAGAAACTTGCATGGAAGAAAAAGCAAGCACTCCAGAAGGGAGAACGAATGAAGAAGAAGGAAGCAGCAGCAAAGAGTAAGGACGAATAGAGTAAAGTAATCCAGGCTGCTGTTAAGGATTGGTATCTCTCTTGATGCATTCAATTGTGCTGTCTCCTCGTCGTAAGTCCTAAAGGTTGGTTATAGAAGGGAGGTCAGACCGTGAGGAGAAAAGATCCAAAATCAAGAATCAAAATCACGATAATGTTGCTGCATATGATGCCCATCGCATCATCGTCGTTGATGTCTCTTGATTTGACCAAACAATCTCCCTCTCTAGATATCATCACATACATTAACACCATGTCCTCCCAAAAACGACCAGCAGGCAATTCCTTTGGGTCCCTCCTAGCCAAATCGGCCAAGGAAGCAAAACGCACTGCCGAAGATCGCCCCTCCTCATCCGCCACTAACAGTGGCAACGCTAGTAACACCAATAACCCCTTTCTATCTCGACCAACTCAGCCAGAGGAGGCGATTAAATTATTTCTAATCCAATCACGATCTATGGCTCGACGCAAGGGTGGTACAGCTGCCGGACCCACCAATTTTGAGATTGAGGCTCGTTTGGGCACAATTTTGTCTCCGTATGGGCAGCATGATATGAGGGCATTGTCATCGGGACCAAAGTTGGTTCCAATAAAAGGAATGAATCGAGTGGTACATGCATTCGTATGTAATGTCTCTGGAGATAGCACAGCCGCGGGCGGCGCTGCTCCAACCACCAACTTTGAGGGGGGAATTACACGATCCAATTATTTGAAATGGACCAACTCTGGTCTATCCGAAGTGTCACCTCTATCTCTCGCCTTTTCCTGTCGAGGACCATCACCCAATAGGAATGAAAGCGAAAGTGCGGCATTACGGTCTCAATTAAATGAGGTGGAGACTGTTGAGACGGTATTTGCCTATCCGGATAAAACTCGTGTGGCGTTTCCACATCATTCGTCTACATCATCGTCAGCAGCATCGATGAATGGTCAGCAACATCATTTGGGTAGGGGACACAAGGAACGAAAGGAGAAAGTGAGCACTATCGATATTGCATTGCCAGCAGCACCATATGATTTGAGATTGACACTGGCAACGGAAACGCCCATGAAGGATGACAGTGTCACTACCATACAACATTTAGCAGGTTGGAATAAGAAACGGATCAAGCGTAGGAGAAGCTACAGTCGAACAGATAAGAGTTTTGCTTGGAGAATTGATGTGACAGAAGTAACCTCCACGGACAACATTGCTGGTGCATCGCAGCAAAACCAACGACAGAGTGAATCGGTTGGGTACGAAATTGAAATGGAACTCTCCACGCAAATGACACAAAAGTTAATACAAACTACTGATGATGGTGCGGCAAGAAAATTGGCCGAGACATTATCTCAACAACTTTGGTATATGTTGCAACAATTGAATCCAACACATGATGTATTGGAAGTGGACGAGTTCTTGAGTGAACATCCAAGTCAGGAGGATACAAAATTGGCCATAGGGCAGTGTGGAAGTTTACGTAGGTTTATGGAGAGTGGATGCCAATCTTGGAGGACGGCCATTGGGACTGATGGCAGTAATACTGGGGAGTGTAAACCACCTAGGAATTTCATTGGGAGTATGCCAGTCAATTTTTCGAGGCATAATATTGAAGAGGTTCAACGAAGTGATGGAGATGATGGTAGTGAGAATACCAATGGGAAGCGAGGTGGTGGAGGAAGCAGTGCGGGATACTACCTCAGTGAGAAGACGGATGGGGTACGATATCTGCTGGTATTCACGGGAAAGACTGCCGTCTTGGTAGATAGGGCAAGTCATGAGACGAAGAAGGCATTCCAGCCAAAGTTGAGGGGCAATAAAGTGAACAGTGAAGAGGATCCTCTGCACGATATTGTGTCGTTGGTCAAGCCTGGAGCCGTGCTAGATGGAGAGGTGGTGGTCCATCGTAAATTGCGTCGACCAATTTTCATTGTGTTTGACGTGTTGGCCAACTCGGCGGCGGAGCCTATACTGCATCTACCTTTTGAGCAACGCTTGCGGCATTTAAAGGCTGCCTCGTTCGTGAAAAGTGGGTCCAGTGTGGATCTGTTTGACCCCGCGGCGGTGTCCAATCCAAACGTTGCCCTGCCATTAGTTCGAAAAAACTTTGTGAAGCGTGTAGATTTGGATCAGCTGCTGTCATATGTCGTGGAAGAAAGAGGGATGAGGATCTATCGTTATGGAGAGACTCATCACCATTTAACTGACGGTATTATCTTTCAGCCAAATGCTCCGTACATTTGTGGAACTGATGTCAACTTACTCAAATGGAAGTATCTCGATACTGTTACAATTGATGTCGAAATATTGCCTCAGGTCCCAAGCTATGGCCGTAATCAAAACTATGATAGCAACGTTATGCGTGTGGGTGTGATGGGTGACGAAGGTACCGTAGTGGATATGACTAGATATGTGCGCCTTCCAGCAACAGAGCGTCATCGCCTCGAGGCTGATCGAGCTGAAAGTGGATCAAAGATTGCTGAAGTTGGATTTGATCCCGAAACTGGTGAATGGTATTACCGCACAATGCGACCAGACAAAGTAGCACCAAATCACATTGTAAGTTCCTTGTGACTATTGCTCTTATTGTCGCTTTGCTCGACTCAAACTCTCACACTGCTTACTCTTTACTCCAGTCTACCGTGTTGGGAACGTTATTGGAGCTCGCTGAGAACTTGTCGACTGAAGAGTTGCGCTATCGCATGAGTGTTCCTTCTGGGAAAACCGATTCATACACAAAAGAAGTGCGGAGCATGCAAAAGCAACTTCTCGAACATCAACGACGAAGGAACAAGGCTGCTGCTCAGGGTGGTAAATAGAAGATAACACTTCATTACAATATACAACTGGAGAGTAATTTTTACTGCTTAATGAATATTGGGCCGTCTCTGCTCAGCATTTCGATGTCATTTTCCAATTGCTTCAACTCGTCTTCTTGTGACGCTTTCCTCTTGACCTCGCTTGGCGTATCAAAGACAGCTTTGTGTGCCATCTTGTGGTAAGAGGCGTTCACAGTATCCCATCTTTGCTTCAACTTGTTGATCAGTTCTCTCCTCTCTCCTTCGTCCATCATCTCGGCATGATCGTCTTCTTCGGAGGGATTTCCATTTTGTTCAGCTACATACATCTCAACGAGTGCCTTCTCGTTCTCAATCTCAGCCTTGACATTTGCAAGATATGCAGGAACTTTGCCGTAGTCTTCACGTTGCGTGTATCGAGGTTCGTCGCCCTTTCTCTTCTTTGGTTGGCCTCGAATAGCTTCCAATGCGTTGCTTGTAATGTAATTCTTCTTCGTCGTCGTCTTCAAGCCCATCATAGCTTTGTCGTTTCGAGAAGGCACCGGTGGCTTGAGACAGACCTTGTTGCAGTTGTGATGATCAACAGAAGGGATGTTCTCTTCGTTTCTGTGTTCTCTCGTTCCTTTGCGAAGGAACGTCTTTGGGTTTGGAGCCTCCGATTCACGTCCAAAGGAGCTTATCACAACGTGATTCTGTTTCAACGAGTGGAATCCTTTTCCGTCAACGGCTGTCGTGCCATGCATACCCAAAGTCGATCCTATCAGAGGTCCATTTGGATCGTATTTAGATCGATAAATGGGCTTCTTGACTTGCTTTGGTTGACTCTGTTCCACAAAGTTGTAAATGCATTCGGACATCTTACTTATTTAGTTTCACTAACAAGAAAGAAGGAAGAGAATGAAAAGAAGAAGTGTGAGATATTGCGGGCCTTTTAGATTCTTTCGAAGGCCTTGCGCAATTGCTGACTCTGGTGCCTAAAACGACACGGAGTTTATGCAAATTTTGTCTGGGAACATGTGCGACTCACTACACTCCACGAGTCATCCTTGTCTCTGAGATCGGGATGGAGACAATGCAAGTTCAATAGCAACCACATCCAACATTGGACATGGGAGTGCCATCATCTCTTCACTCAATACTGTACAAATGCAAGTCCCTTGCTACTCGAAGGCGAGAAGCAAAGGAGAAGGAAATACGTAAGCTCATGAAAGTGATAAAGAAAACGATGCAAGTACAGAATCGAGAGGTAAAGGGTATTGGGGACATAAAGTTCACTGTAGGTGTGAGAGAAATGAGTGCATTCAAAGCTGAGAATGAGTCTCGACGAGCTCGTGGCGATTCATACTTTGTGAGGGTGAAGAAAGATATCGGTTCAAAGAATGAAAAGGTGGATCTTTGGTACAAGCTCGTATCCAACAAGGAAGAATTCATGACAGATATTGTGCTAGGAAGTACTCAACCGAGGCACAAACACTTTTTCTTTGGAGAAAAGGAAGCGTATAAACCCATTATGCACCCTCAGATGAAAGGCATGAGTGCATCAGATCCAAATCTATGCCTCTGGCTCAAAAAGGAAGCCAAACAACTGCGGCATATCAGTGACATGCAAGTCTCGCACTCCAAAGAGGATGAATTGAATCTGCAGAAACGGAATTATGAGATGTTGCCCCTCTGCTTATCCAAGTTTGGGTGCGGCTATTGTAAAATATGGTTATTGTGGACGTCTACACACTTGTTGAGACTGACAGATTGTGATCACATTCAAAAGGAGCTGAAGGAATACACCGACTTTCTTGCCAAGACGCCAGATGATCCTATCCTACAAAAGATGGTCAGTACAGCCAACTTTAGACTCAAAGAAGCTCAGCTCCGAGAAGAAGACCACGCTAGAGACATACCAGGAGACGACCTGATATACACGAAAGAATTTCTAGCCTTGAAGCCAACTGAGCTAAAAAAAATGCGAAAAATATACAAGAAATGCATCGACTTGGATAAAGATGGGAAGATATCTGTAGAAGAGTTTGCGTCATTCCTTCGAGAGCCACTCTCGTTGTGTTCATTCTTGAGACAAATATTTGCACTTGCTCTAGGAAATTTTGATACTCAATCTGATAGCAACAAGTCACCAATATTCAATCTTGGATCAACGCTAAAAGCGGTTTCAGTCTTTTGTATGCTATCATCAGCTGATGTGTTAAAATTCATCTTCTCCTGCTACGATATCAAGGGGTACGGGTTCATTGATAGAGCTGCTTTCTACGACTTGCTAGAGCTCTTCCATCCGCGTCATCAGGACGATCGCGTCCACAGTGCACTCAAAGAAATCGAGTTACCAGCCGATGGAACATTACAATTTGCAAGATTTGAAGATATATCGAGAAGATTCCCGCACTTGCTTTACCCCGCTTTCAGAGTTCAGGAGAAGTTACGACAAAGGTTCTTTTGTGTTAGATGGTGGAAGAGAAAGCTAGAGATGTATGGCATAGCATCCCAGCGTGTGGAGCGCGACAAGAAGAGGGAGAATGAGATTGAAAGCATGGAGAGGAAACAACGTTACGAAATGGCAGAAGCTTTGCACAATGAGGGCAGGGAGTTTTTTGACGTCAAGGAGAGACGACGAAAGAAGAATCGAAGCACTACTCCACTAAGATAAATCACATTGTTGTTTTATATGCGGACTCTTATCTTTCTTCATTTCTCTGTTGAGGGAGCAAGGCCGCCATATAGAGCTGCCGGAATAGCCTTCTCAGTTACACCCGTGGTACTGCGAGCAGCACTATTGCTTGGCTCTTCCTCTTCTTCCTCGTCATCGTCGATATCATCAATATCAATTTCATCACCTCCAGTATCAGGGGCTGCAGTTGCTTGGCGAAGTCTTGCTGCCCTCCTTTCTACCTCTCCCAAGTCAGCGACTTCCGCTTTTCTTTTCCCTTGGACGAAGCCTCCAATTAGAGGCTGCTTCTTGCTGTCAACCTCGACGCCTTCGCTCTTGGCAATCATCTCAAGAGCACTCTCTTCCGTCAGAGTTTCAACCTTGGGAGCTCCTGCCCCCATTTCTGCAGAGTTGTAGTTCACAGTTGAGAAAGCGGCCTGCACACTTCGCTTAACTCTCAGCATCTCGCGAAATGTTTCCTCGTTTCCGTGAGATACTTCAAACTCGTGCCAGGCCTTCCAGTAGTCAGGATCTCTTCGCGGATCAGCAAGTTGAGCACCATACACTAATACTGCTCGCGCACGATCGGTCTCACGTAGTCCTGTCTCCATCTTGGCATATTCCAAGCAAATGCGAGATGCGGGGCCATCTCCCAGGGTAGAAATTGCTGCCTCGTAAATGGGCCTTGCAGAAGTGACACCAAGATATTGTATTGCCTTCGCAATGTATAGCCGGTAAGCAGTATATTTCTCAGCAGCGGGGACTGCATTACACATGCGTTCATATACACCAAGTGCACGTTTTGTGAGACCATGGTTCTCTTCGTAGTCTCCATAGAGTAGGTAAAACTCAGACGCATTTTCCGATGGACACTCAGCAAGGCATCTGTCAAAGAGCTCGCGGGCACGAGGTGTTTTCGTTCCTCCATATCGTTCCAAGAAATCGGTGAGATAATTTTTCCAGAGCAATGTTGCGCCAGCATGAGGGAATTGGAACAAACCGAGACCCCGTTCATATGCTGCGAAAGACTCTTCGAAGTACTTCTTCTCCTTAAGAAACGAAGCATAGTTCAAAACATGAGATGGTGTCGCAACTTTCCATTCCAACGCACGATCATAAGCATCTTTTGTTGTTTGAATCGTTCCTAGTGACTCTTCCATATCGAAGAGTAAATTCCACAATCGCAGACTTCGGGAAAGACCCCTAGCAGCTTTCGATCCTTTCCTTCCAATATTGCCAGACACGGCACGACGAGCCAACTCTAGTGACATGTCCCAGTTTTCTTGTCGTAGCTCAAGTTCGACCCATGCCGCGTGACATTGAGCCAGGTCCTCTGAGTCTTGAAACTCATACTCATTCTTCGAACATATCCTTTCTAACAAATTTCGAGCGGCGTCAACATTTTTCTGCTGGTTCTCATAAATATCGACTAATGTCAACACCAAAGTAGATGGCGACCCATTGACAGCTTTACGTGAAGATACAGCCTTCAGGGATTCCTCCAATGCAGCAGCAGCCATGTCAACCTCTCCCAAATCATTATACAATTCTGACCGTTTGATCCATTCACCTACGTTGTGCGGGTTCTGTCGCAGCAAGACGCGGTTTAGGAGCAATGGACGTCGAGAAGTCAAGTGTTCCGCACGAGAAATTGCCAATTCAACATCTGCAGAAGCACCAGCATTTTCATCGGCTGCCACGGCATTGCTCACATGGTCTCCCAAGAGGATATCAAGATCGTCATTTTCATCGCCCATTGACTCTCCTTTGTCGTCTTTCATTTCGTCCTCATCCTCCTCTTCGTCTTCATCTTCCATCAGTTCCATTAATGCCTCGATAACTCCTTCCTCAAATCTAACGTACGCATCAAACACTAAACTAAAATCACGTACACGAGTAATAGCATCAAGTGCTTCTTCGTAAACACTTCGTGCTAACTCAAAGTCTCCAGCGCGAACGTGGTATTCTGCCAATCTTGTCCAAAGTGTCCCCTCCATTTCACCAAGGCGATGATTGACAGCTTGGGACTTGTTGGTGGCTTCTTTCGTTTGTTGTTGCTTATCGTCTTCCGAAGCTCCAAATGCCTTTGAAGTATTGTCAAATACTTCAAATCCCAAATCGTTGCCTCCAGCCGCAATACCACTCCCACCGCTACGAATATCTTGTCCTTTCAGCACTGCTCGGATAATACCATCAAAATCCACCCCGGCAACTTTGGCTTCCATTGGGTGGGCTGTACAAACGTCCGCAAATCGCAACCATAACTCGTGACGTGTGGTTCCATTAGGACTTAAAAAAGCTCCTCCCCCGCTACTGTTTCCATCAGGCTGTTCATTATTCAGTAATTGCAATAATAACGACGCTGCCTCCCCAAATCGTTCATAACGTGTAATGCACAATGTAGCCAAATCTTCTCTAAATGTAGTATCAAAGCATTGCGCATATCTCCGCAGTATTCTCAGAGCAGTTTCTGTCGGCACTGTCGGAATATACTCGTTCTCACTTTGCAATTGTCCACATCCCCACCCACGCTTCCTCCACTCGGCCACTAATGGACTCTCAAATCCATATTTAACCTTGTGAATTCCCTTTCGTGTTACTGAAAATCCTCCTTCCCCGCTGCCGCTGCTGCCAGCACTTTTATTTGAAGGCAATAGCCCCGTAACCCAACAAAGACACTCCTCCCAAATTCTCTCATGCTGACTAGCAGGCAACGCCACCAACGCCCGATCATATATCCTCCGTACTGTCGTTGGATTTCGTTCCGGATCGTACAATATAACAAATGTCGCGTACATTAGCCACAGACGAGGCATTTTGTGCAACCGCACTAGTGACCGTTCAAATGTCGAAACTGTGGCATGATAATGCTTGAATTTCGATGAGGCAGTCAGCAAATAGGAGGGGATTCGATTGTGGTTGCATATCTTTTGCAAATCTTTATTACCGCCGCTCCCCGTGTTATTTTTTCCGCTGGACATATCCAACAAACCTGTACGAAAAGTCAAATGATTTTTCCACAGTTTGTAAGATCCTGGCAATAATGATACGGAGCGTTCCCCCACCATTATGCGTGCCTGTATCAATTGTTTGATTTCCTTTGTGAATTGGGCCGGCGTGTGTGTAATGCCCGGCGCGAGAATGGGAGAGATGCGGAAGGTCCGCCCCGCAGCTTCGAGTGTCGTTGTCCGTGCAACATGATCCTTCTTGGAGGTGGCAGATTGATTATTGATATTTTCGTGTGCCTCCTTGAGCATATCGAGGACGTCATCGAGTGATTCCAAGTATGCTATCCATGACATGACGTCGTAACAAGCGCTGACGGATCCAGCGGCCCCTTGGGAATTGTTGAGCGATTCTTCGTGTTGAAGCAGCTCGGGATAGCTGACTATCGTGGAGAGACAAGACTTTATCGCCCTCATCTTGGAATATATTATATTATAGTATTGTCACCACTATTGAGCGACCTTGGTACGATAGCAGTGGCCCCGGTGGCGTCTACCTCTTAGTACAACTTACAACTACTACCAACAACTCAACTTTCGACGCGCAGGCTTTTTTGATTTTTGGTTGAGAGTTGAGAGACAGGCAGACCATCAGGGATCTTTTCTTCACCATTGTGCTACTGGTTGTACTCGGTGTAATAGATAGTAACTGACAACTATTGGTGGAGTGCTGCTCGGGTCTATAGTATCAATCAACAAATAACTACATCATTAAGGAACCTGACCTGACACGACGTTGACAGCAGCTGCCCATTCAGCCGGGCAGCACACTTCTTCAGCTCGTGTTACGTTCAAACAGATACTATAGTTGGGATCGTCTTCAGTCTTCCATGACAAACCCTTCGAATATGACTCTAAATCGCCGCAGGTAGTTCCATCAGTTGTGGGGACGATGAAGCTCGAGTCAATTGTGCCATTGCTACAAAATTGACATCTAGGCACGTCGCATCTAAAATACCCTTTGCCTATGATATCCTGTGCTGGTTTCAGCAAACCAAAAGGCCCATACTGTTGTTCGTCTTGTTCGTCTACCCAAAAGAAGTCCACACCAACAGGTTTATCACTCTGTGTCGGTTCCGAAATGAGGAAAGAAACCGTAGGGTCAAACGCCTGAGCCCTTATCAACACAGAGAAGGTTAGCTGTTAGCAAGAATGAAATCAAAACTCCAATTGACTAGAAACAAAAGACCTACCAAAATCCGTGGAAGTTCTTAGTTTGCCATTCCCAATAAAGTGAAGTAGCGTTATTCTTCGCACCTCCCAAATTAATGATAACATAGCGACTTCCCGTGTACACAAGCGCGAAGTTATCGTCTCCTTGGGGGGCTCGTTCGGGGCTTAGTCCCTCAACGTAGGTATACACCGGTCGACTGTACTCCTGATAGATACCGTCCTCTCCTATCCACGACGCTGCACTATCTGAGGACCAAGTCGCCTTGCTGCCGTCTATATCTCGTGAGGTAATGGTGCGGCATTCATCCTTCAGCTGAACTTCACAGTGCTCACCCAAATACATTACCCCGTCTTGTTTTCTACACTGGCATTTGCCATTGTTGCACATACCGTTAAGGTTACAGTCTGCATCATCGTCGCATTTATCGCATGTTCTAAGAGGTGGACAAATAAATAAGTTTGTTGGTTAGCGTAACATAGGATGTGCCTTGCATTTGTAATCGCAAAGATGACTTACAGTGAAACATCTGTAGGAACAATTTTGCCTTCCCAGATTTGCCAACCACCCGCAACTCCACCCAAGTCAAACCCCGGATAAGGTTGCGATCTCAATAACCAAGGTCCGCAATCACTTATATCATCTGTGGCGTGTTTCGACTTTCTAATATAATCATGGACAAGCATCCATCTGCCACCACAGTATCGAAACTCCGCGGGCTTGATTGGATCAAATTGAGAATAAGGAAAGACTGATGTGTTGAATTTGGTCTTTTCCGTATCAAAGGGAGTACGATCTGACTTGGTCTGCTCAACATAGATCGGCCTTCCCTCACTGCAAGAAAAGTTCACGCACACATGTTGTTAAGTAGGCATACTCGAAAGAGGTTAGAGTTAGATGCTCACGCAATGCTTACTCACCTTGTACGTGATTTGTCCAATTTATAGTGTCCATTGAAGTTAGAGAAAACAAGGGAAAGGGTCAAAGTCGTTCCTCCAGGATATTGTTTAGAATCGTCCGGATAATGAACATACGCTTCTTCCCATACTTCATCCCCTTTCCCAACTATGTATGACAAGAGGCAATTACGGTAAGCAATGTACAGCAGCAGCGAAACAATGTCACTAAAACCTTGAACACTCACATCCAACAGTATAAGAAGGACACTGATAATCACCCCTGATCTGCTTTATAGAAACGTAAATCATCACTGACAAGAAAATCAAGAGATTGACAAGGTATACCCCCTTGAGAAAGAATTTGATCCTTTTGCCAATACCGAACCTGGTTTTTTGTCTCTTGAAACCAGTTGTAAAATACGGTGTCTATCAATGACAGCAGCTCATTGTGAGAATGGTCTGATAGATACAGATAATATGGAGACAAAATCAACATCTATCAACAAACAGTGGAACAGTCTATCCATCTGACTCACCATAGTTGCAAGATACATTGTTTTTCCCAGTACTTCAATCTTTGATACACTAAAGGCAATGTCGTCAAGTTGCTGTAGGAACTGCAAAGCGAGGACGTCATAAAATATTTCAAGCACATTCTCCGCTAGGACCAAAATGGCAACGACGTTGGCTAAAAATAAATATCCCATGCTAAAGCGAAGAATGCATGATCCTACAAACTTCCAATAACAAAGCTCGGGGAATTTACTGTGTAGAATGGGTTTTGATATTCTCTTGAGTAGAAAAAGTGCAGTTGGAATTTCTTCCTCCATCAACAGAGCGATGAGGATACCTGCAAATGCAAACACAAGCGGATGAGACAATGAACCTTAGACGAAATAAAATGTGTGCTGGTGTTTGAGCAACTCACCCATATACTGTGCTGCCCTCACACAAGAGGAAACGTTTACGGGGACAGCCTTATTCGCATTGTCAAATAAAGCAATGCACAGGCATGCATAAGTCATGCTTGCAATTAGCAAGCTGAACACAAAAGGTATCGATTTGACGGGTTCTGTGAACAGAAAAGAGTGGCTGCTCTCTGGAAAATTAATCTCATTTCCTTCACCGTCTTTAGCATCATCCGTACCATTGATCAGCATCCCCATTTCCGCCACCGTATTGTTTGTATGTGGGGGTGTTTCCTGTCCATTTTCATTGAAACTCTTTTCATTGAAACTATTTTCATTGAACCCAGGAGATTCTGGATCTTGCGCAATTGAAATTGAAGTTGTAGTCATTTTCAAAGAAGAGGCAGTCATGCAGTGCATCTCGCGACAACCCACAGGACTGTCACCATAGAATTATAAGGCTCGACGACGAAGTGGTATGATGCAGCTTCAGCGCCGGCTTATTTGGTACAAAATGTGATCGATTTCTTCATCTTCATCTTTGTCCCCGCCCTACCTTTGAGGATTTGTACTCATATGTTACTTACTTATAACGTTGGCCTATCTTGGTCACATTAACAAACAAAAGAGCCATATCGCCGTCTGTGAGGCGTAGGTGCGGAAACTGCAACTCCAACATTCAACGGAAATTGAAAAGAAATGCAAAAAATCACCTCGTGTG
>Ga0209652_1002152_pt1 | contig 15512 bp, 18 predicted proteins | sample SaaInl74LU_5_DNA_FD_184641 | JGI IMG/M metagenome (GOLD analysis project Ga0209652, IMG submission 184641) | Marine microbial communities from expanding oxygen minimum zones in the Saanich Inlet - ESP_74LU_5_DNA (SPAdes) (version 2) | ecosystem: Environmental > Aquatic > Marine > Intertidal zone...
CTGGGGTCTTGTTGGACCCTTGACCCTTGTGAAGTGTGTAGTGTGTCGGCAGCATTGCTGGCCTGGCTCTTGGCTCTTGCGCTTGGCCTGTGGTACAATACCGATCGGAAAGCTGCACCCCGGATATGATATGCATGCGGACATGCTTCTTTAGGGCTGTCGGGTCTTACTATTTGTTGTTTGGGCTAGGGTCCTTCGCCAGGTATATAGTTCAGAAGATCAAGCGCACACATCCTATTCTTGGACGCCTTTGCTGGGAGCATCGTCTGATCTTGGGTACTAGATTTGAACAGCATCGATCATTGCTAGATGTCGAGATAAAAACTCAAGAGACAAATATGCATGATTTTGTAGTGCTGAGAGTTACTTAATCTTATAACTGCGCTTCTTCAAACAAGTGGCTTCCCTCGCACACAAAATAGGCAGGATAGGCTATGTAATAGATTCAGAAGAGGACGAAGCAGCGACGCAAACAAGAGCAAAATCAAGCATTTTCCGTAACTACTTCAACCGAGCTTCCATTAACACCACGCTCCCCTCTCTTTTCTTGAGAACGGCAAGAGGACTAATTGCGAGAGGACTATGCCTTCTTGCCCGATGCACCTTTCTTCTGCGGGGCCGGGGCCTGAAAGGAAGACATCGCAAGCAATATACACTAAGCAGCAGGCTTTGCGGCGGTGGTCTTCTTCTTAGGTGCCTTTGAAACAAACAATGAACCAAAGTTAGCCATCATGTTATAATGCAACAACATTACAGAAATGACAAATCAAACTCATTGTCAACACTCACGGTCTTCTTCTTGGGTGCAGTTTTCTTCTTGGGTGCAGTCTTCTTCTTGGGTGCAGCCTTAGGCTTCTTTGGTGCAGCTTTCTTTGGTTTAAGCTACAATAAGAATAAGCAAATAAAGACAAAGTTAGTCATAAAAATTGAATACAAAACTTACGAGAAATGACCATGTGCAACTCTCACCCCACGAAGATTCCTTCCAAATGCACTGAGCTTGAAAGAGCTCTTGCTCTGGATCAAGATTCCTTCGTCAACTCCCTCCTTCAAGGCCTTCAAGAACCTTCCGTTCATCCACTTCTTTCCCTCGGGCATGTTGGCCTGCATTTGCTTTTTGATGGCGATGGAGGAGGAACCGGTGCGGTCCTTGAGCTCCTTGATAGCATTGATGATTCCTTCTTTGTAAGACTTGGTGGAATCTTTTTGGATTACAGAATTTGCGTAGACCAATGGAACACTTCCAGTTCCAGCACCAAGCGATGGAGCAGAGGCTACGGATAGATCGCGACCGCTTCCACGCAAGTTTCCTTCAGCACTAGCTGATCCAACAGCAAGGGTAGCACAGATTACAGCAGAGGGTAGAGAAATCTTCATTGTGTATTCGATTATGAGAACAGCGCATCGACAGCAACATCAACGGCAACAAAGCTAAGTACGTATGCAGAATACAAGAGCAATCAGCATCAGCATAAAATGAGAACACCTACCTGCATCTGTGCTGAGCAGATGGTACCTCATGCGAGTAGTATTTAGAAATTGCATGGTTCGCGGGTTCAGAGCGGTACTTATTTGTTAAGATAGATTATTTTAGTAGCCCTTGGTCAACAAACCAAAGACACTATCGGTGCTGGGACTAAAAAACAACGAGAAAGTATCTTACAAAAGAATAAGGAAGTATTAGATAGGTACATAATTCGAGAGCAACAACAACATTTATTGCAATGCTGCCACGGAAATCACTTATGTTTATTTGGGAGGCAATGTATTAGATATGAAACAATCTTCCGTTGATTGTGAAGTATATATTCCATATACCTACGAAGTTACTTAGCCTACTTAGTTGCATGGGAGCTACCTGACGCTTTGCAACTATTTAGATCGAACAACTACCATACAGCTCCTGGCACTCATCTGTACTACGTTATAACTCAGTAACTCAGACGGAATCTTGTTTTTACTGCCCTCTGTCAATTCGCATCAAATTGATGTGGAAAGACCCTGAACAAAGAGGCATAGCTGGAGTATGAGGAAAGAAAGGCGATGCAGTTTTGATTTCATAGCCTTCATTCTCTACTATTCTGATGCTCACACATTGCCGGGAACATGCTGCTAATTTGCACCAATACAAAACTTGTCTGTTGCAACACTCGATCTATCGCTGCGCTGCGTTGAGCATTTCAGACACGGCTAGAATTTTCTCGCGTGGCTGAGCCTCACTTCGCAGTCTAGTAGTGTCAATTTCAGCAGATACAATCTGCAAAAACTGGTTCCAATCTACTGCCTCTACGTCATGCGCATCCAAACGATCATTGAGCCCATCTCTGCCCTGACTCTCTACACCTGCAACAGGGACTGATGTCTCCAAATAATTCATGACTGACTTGACTGTATCCTTTGCATCCATTATGTTTGTGCCAATTATTCCAGTCGGACCTCGCTTTATCCAACCTGTAACGAACAAATTATTCTCTCCGGGTAATTTCCCATGCTCATTCACCACAGTACTCGAACTAAAGTCAAAGAAATCAAGTTCCTCCATACCTTCAAGTGGCATTCCTCGGTAGCCAATACTAACAAGGACCAAGTCGGCAGGAAGTTCTTCCATTTCTCCTGTTCCCACTGGTCTTTGTTTTCCTGGATCTCCTTCCAATTTTGTTCTTTCGCAGAGAACATGTCCTACTTTGGAAACATTGCTTTCGTGAGGAGCAAGCTGAGTTGGATTCAACAGAAATCGAATCTCTACGGACTTTTCTGCGTCTGAAAAGGTGACAGGATCGCAATTGTTGAAGTTAGGGGACATAAAACAATACAATAATGACCATTTCAGAGGATGATATGGAGGAAAACTTACCTGCCGATTGTGCATCTTCTTCTAATGCATTGTCCTGTAACAGTTTGTCAATCCGAGACTTTGGCCGTCCCCCTGGCCCTTTCAATTCTTCCATCGATGCATCTGTCATCCCCATCTCAAGTTCCTCTTTTCTCACCACAAACGAAACATTATGTCCTTCTTTATCCAATTTCGTTAGTTCTCTCAATTCTTTGATAGTGAATGCACCCTGGACGTGACCTCTTCTCCCAACAACACTCACATGAGACACTCCTCCTTTAAGAACATTGAGGACTGAAGTTGGTGTATCTGTATCAATTAGTCCAGGTTTTCCCTTGGCTAAAACTCGAGCCACATCTAATGCAACATTCCCCTGACCAATCACTACGACACGTGCTGGAGAAATACTCGTTTCTGTAGTATCATCATCATTGTTCGTTGTGTCAGATTTCTTCTTCCACAAGCAACGTTCTACTATTGGACCAATATGTTGAAATTCCGGATGGCCGTTGTACCAGGCGACAAACTCACGAGCACTCAATACTCCTTCCAACGTGTCCTCTCCGGGGATATTCAACCGCTTGTCGGCTGCTTGACATCCGTAGGCTAGTATAACTACATCATATAATGATTGTAATTTGGATAATGGGATTTGTTTGCCCACATCGACATTCCCATAGAAATTTATACTGCTGTTTTGACTTTCACCTTGTTTATTGAAGAGGGCTGCAAAATCATTCTCTACATTTTTTACTTCGGGATGGTCCGGTGCCACTCCATATCGTACAAGTCCATATGGAGTTGGAAGGCGCTCTATTAAATCTATATCTATCCCAGAAAAACCAAATGGGATAGGAGGTGTATCATCATCAACGTCGCCAGAAGAAGTAGATTGCGTTATTCGTTTCAACACCGATGAAGTAAGATATTTCGAAGCATAGAATCCAGCAGGTCCTGCTCCCACCACTGCCACTGAAAGTCGTGGTTTGTTATCGTTTTTCACATCGTCATTATTTGTGGACGAAAAAGTACGCCACAAGCTTCTCCGTGTAGATCCGAGCCGAGCAAGATGAGAAGACCGTGGAGGTGTCTGATTCATGAAGAAGGCGACCGTCTGCGGCCGCAGCAGGCACTGTTTCAGCATGATTATTTTGGAATGCTACAATATTGCGGCTGGAGGCGAGGCTGAGTTGATTCTATGGTATGATGGAGAGTTTATGATTTTCCATGGCATTTTTTGGCGGGATGTATGTACCAACTCGTGTCGTAAGCGGGTTTCAAAACCGATGGCATCGACGGCTGAGCCTGACTGAGCGGACAGTGCAATAGCAAGATACCCCGCAGCAAGGGATAGAACAGCAAGAAGATATCTATATAAGTCTGACGAAGAAGGTATACATGTCAAATCTGTACTTAATTGTATTTTGATACAATGAAAAGTTGAAAAGGGAGAGGAAAAGAGATTTCAAACCTCAAGAAGAGGGCTTTGAAGGCCCACACACTCCTGTATGTGAACAAGAAGTGTTGTGACGTGTCTGGTGAAGAAAAGGTTTGAAATGGCATGACTCATCTGTGGTGGACAAGGAGCGAACTAACTATTGATAATTGGATTGCATTGATCTCCTCGAACCTGTATACTCTAGCAATGAACATTGGACAAAGTTTCACCGTGAGATGTTTTCCACCAGCTATATAATGGAGAAATCTAGTCAAGAGTCGTACAATAACCTTTGCAAAGTTGATCCACACACACATAAACCCTATATTCTTTAACGTTCTGTTTGAACTGTATCATTATGAAAAATATTGGAACGTAAAACCTGCATTAAGGAATTCTTGTTGTGTTCCCTGGGGCATTTCTTCTGTTCATAATACGCATCTCCCCCTCCATTTTGTTATTGAGAATGTTGCAGTGAGTCAATTTCTTTGTCAAATTTGAAATTTCTTTCTCGGCATCGATCAGAATCTTGCCCAGCCGTGTAGTTTGGTCCTTACATTTGTCAAAGTATCCCTGTACAATTTCAAACCGTCGATAACTTTCCTCAAAACCATGTTTTGCCCGAGCTAAATCTCTCCCACAATCATTGCGAAAGACTGAAAAATGTTTGGTAGCATCAGTCAACTGCTTGCGTAGCTCCGAGTTTTCTTCGTGGAACATTTTCAGCTCAGCTACCAATTCAATTCTCTGTGCATCAGCGGCCCGTTCTAACTCCCGGTATTTGGCCTCGGCCGCCCTTTCGATTTCTTCTGGTAATATTTCCGGGGCTATACATGAGGAATCAGCTTGTTCCTTTATAATGTACGGGTTGTAGACGAAGAGTACAGCAGCAAGAGGGATGGATGAAATTATGAATGATAATGCGCATGTGAGCAGTAAGCCCTTTGTTGCCCCACGACGCGAGGGAACTTGGCACATTTTTTTAGGGTGAGTGACTGGGCGGCTATCCAAGCTGCTCTACGGTGATATCTCAATAGGGGACGGTGTCAAAGAGGTGGTTTGATAGCTGTATGATAGTAGCCTGTACACACAAAATGCCTTCGCGATCATGATCAATGCCATGCCTTGCCATTGCAATGTCTCTACTCTGTTTTCGTGTTTAGATTTTTTGCGGGATCGCCAAAAAATGGTGCCCTTTTCGCCTGCTCCCTTCTCTCCTCCCGCCACTTCAACTTGCGTCGTTCGTTCGTGATCTCGACAGAAAAAAATCACAATTCCCAAAGCAACCAAAACAGACGCCGCTACGAGCACAGACCCCCTACTGTCCATCTGACCAGCGTACAGACAATAGAGCAAATAAAGAGCAAGATCAAAGATGCCTCGCAATTCAGCAAGGAACACCAACACGGATGGCGTTGCCGATCCGTTGGCCGCGCAGGATGAGGATCAGGCTGCCTTGGATGCCGGAGAGGTAAGTGGCGGTTGGTTGTTGTGCACAAGATGTGTCATGATAGGTCGTCTGATGTTGTGGTTTGCTGTCAAATGATCGACTCATTTTGTCATTGGCATGCTGACATGCAATGATATGGAACAAGATTTTTCTGTGTCTAAATCGCAATTAACTCTCACGATTACTCCCAATAATGTTATTTTCAGGAGGCCACCGCCGCGGCAATGGAAGCTGCCGCCGCAGCAGAGGCCGCTGAAGCTGCCGTCGATTCTCTTGGGCTGGATAGTGTCGGAGTGGATGTGCATGCCACCGACGGAGATGATGAGATGGCTCTTGCCGCTGCCGGTGAGTAGAAGAATATTCACATATTTTGGCGTAGAAATATGTTAATATCTTCATGACACATAATATGTGGTTGCGGTTGATGGGATTTGTCTCTTTACTATGTCTACGATGTGAACTGACATTGAATGTATGCATAACATTTTCTTCAATGCTTCACTACAGCCGCTGCAGCTGCAGTGCAAGCTGCTGATGGAATGGCCGTGGTAGTCGATCAAGCTGTGAGTATACAAGTCGTTGTTTGAGTTACTTCCTATCGATATCTTGTTTTGATAAGTTGATCACATTCTAACTCTGCTTTCTTTTCAACCAACATAGTTGCTCGCAACTGCTGCCGCCGCAGCTGCAAGTCAAGTAGCTGCATCAATGCCCGAACCGGATGAAACGCCCGCAGAATTTCCCCAGGAAGTAGGGGATGTTTCAGTACCCGCACTACCTACACCCAAACTAATGGACATGGACATGGACCACGATATGTACGATCCCGATGCCCCAGAAGACGAAAAGGAAGACAATATCTTGGCAGCGAGGCGTATGAAGGACCGTCGTCGCTATGCTACCATGTCTCCAACACAACGTGCTGCATACAACGCTCATCGTCGTGAATTGTATCATAAGCAAGGCGAAACAGCTCGTCATCGTCGTCGTGAGCGGGAACGCCAGCGCTATCATTCTCTGGAAGGAGAAGATCGCAAGGCTCGTAATGCACGTAGGGCCAAACTTGAGAGGGATAGATACCAAAAGCTTTCAAAGGAAGAGTTGGCCGAGAGAAACTGTAGGAGGAGGGAAAGGGCCAAGTCGAGAAAGACGAATGCCAAAAGGACTGAATCTACCCAGCAGCAGATGCCTGTTGCCACTGCTGCTACTGCTGCCATCGAAACTCAGGTACCAACTCTTCCTGACACAAGCTTGGCTAATCCTGTTGACATGTCTGCTGTTGCAGCTGAGGTAGCTGAGCAAGTCATTGGAAACGCTATGGATGATGATGCGCAAGTCCAAGTGTGAGAGAACGAGACAGGAAAGGTGTCGCTGGGAAAGAGATAAAGTCTCTTTGTTTTGAAAGATATCCAGTGAAGAATGATGTTTGTATAGATTCACGAGTTTAAATAATAGTTCAACATACTTTGGTTCGATCTATCTTTGCGGCCGCGTGTTCCTCTAACACCTTGATGAAAGCTCAGGGCAATTGAACATCTCGACAACGACAAATCAACAGCCCTTGTTCTCGCGCGGCACACAGGCTACAGTACTGTGCTATGTCCATTCAGATACTATGCGCTTGTGTGTCGCTGATAATATGCAATGGATCTCCCTGTCATCATAAACGGCCAGGCCAGAAGTACAATACTCATGCCAAAATATAATTTTAATGTCATCCTCGCCGTTTCTTAATCCGTCATTCGGCCCCGATGATACATCAAACCTACCATTCTCCAAATACAAATTTGCACTCATTGCATTCCAGAAATGAAGTCCGTTTCCATTGCTATCATTGCGTGGTCTGATACACACTCATATTTCGTATCCCTCATAATGTACGGATACACAACTGAGAGAGAGGTATTATCATCAGCTCCTCCTAGAGAAGAAAATCCACCTCCCCTTGCCAGTAGCCAGTCCCCCCTTGCAAACTTGGCCCGCGGTGCATCACCGTTTGGACAGTCAACTCTCCACGTTGGTTGAAATCTCCTGCCATTCTTCTTATTTGTCTTTTCGAGTGGGTAGAATCCACAATCTGATACCAATGGGTTTATGAAAGGCGGTCCAGTATCACCTCCGAGGAGAACATTGGTTGCATTTCTTCTTTGAATTTCATTGCATACCATCATTGCATCTTTTTGAAACAGATGACCCTTTGAGCCAGCATGGGAGTGTACCGATACTAACAAAATCGTATCATTTCCAATATGGGTTGTAGCAAAGAGAGCCATCCTCCCACCAAGTCGTCTTTCTCCTCTTGCCATACCTTCCTTCTTTTCCTCGTACAGAAGATCATACAGCGGATGCAGCCTGACAATACTCACGTCAGATATACGCCATTTTGAGAGTACAGCATTGCCGTGATAGCCGGCTGCGTTTTTCATCCCTTTTGTGGCATTGATCTCTCCTGCGTTGCCATTAGTCAACTCGAGGAACTCGACACCATACGCATAGTTCATACGCAAAGAGTTTGCCATTGATCTTATTGTATGATTATTCGAAGATCTTGCCATTCCCCAATCCATCTCGTTTAGTATAATGATGTCCACATTGGGTATGAAGTTAGGAAGGACATGCCAGTTGGTTCCTCGTTCTGCATTCCATTCTGCGATTGTTAGACGTGAAAGCGTCTGATCTGATGCGCTCTCTGTCACAAAATCATTCCCGAACTCAGGAATATTTAGCATTGGCATCACCTCAAGGTTCAAATCCTTAGCAGATCGTGCGGCCACATTTCGAGCATAAGACTCTCGTTCTTCAAGCAGGAATGGAATTAGAGGTGTTGGATGAGTTGGCTTTGAGGGTATGTGAAAGGTGATCTTCCCATTTGTGTTCATTAGTCCATCGGCATAGCTTCGTCGAATCTCGTTTCCATCGTGAAATGCCACAGTAGATAACCTTGTGTTGTCATCCATAAGGTGTTCCACTGTTACATCCGGGAGGTCCGACGCCCAAGGTCGGATGAATGGTCTATCCTCCATTGCCCTGCCTTGAAATGATGTCTCATTGGCAGAAGAGGCAGAGACAACAAAAGGTGGTGGTAATGGTAAGTCGTCACATCTTACAGTCATGTGATGCTCTCGCCCTCGAAATCTTTCTTTCTTGTGGTTATAAGCATGACGAATGCAGCGATCCTTGGCATCCTGGCCATACCTATTTTCGACTATATCAGTAAGTTTGTTTGGAAAGGGGAGGGAGTTCTTGCCAAAGGGACGCCATTTCAGAGGAAAGATCCAATCTTTTCGATAGGTAATCTCACCCCCTGAAGCCCACTCATTCTTCTCGGCGCAAATAGTTTTGTTGCAATGAATCGGGAAGAAATCAACAAATGGATACGAATGCTTGTATTTGTTGCTAATTGCAGGCAAGGATGGATCATATATCTTGAATACCCGTCCACTGCGGTCAGTCTTCATTACACCAAGTCCATTCCTGACTAATTCGTCCACTGCAGATGCAACATCTTCATCCAACACATACATATCAACATCATCATCCCAAGGAATCCTGCTGTGATGATAGAGACCACCAATAGTGCTACTTGCCGCCATCCAATATTGAATGTTTTTGCTGGACAAAGATTCATCCATTCTTTGCAGTATACTTTCGAGCCGTCGGACTTCAATTCCATTCAATGCGGAATGTTGAAAAATGCCAATGATTTTGGAACACTCTCTTACACCTGATATCTCATACGAACTTCCCTCCACGCTGCAACGATTGACCACCCTTTTGCATTCTGGAGAAAGCCATTCAATTGCTTTGTTGTATCCCATCAAACAGGTGTACAAGGGTAGTTTTCCATGGCATTGTGACTGCTCAATTTCGTTCTCACAGGCATTCTTGATCAGTTCGCTCCCACCAACGGCCTCGGAGGCATCCCACGGAGCCAACATCATTGAAGATTGAACTGCTTCTTCTAAGATTGGTATCAAAGTCTTTGTTGTCATATTAGCATGATTGTTTTGTGTGGCAGACGAAGATGCAGTGCAGGTACAGTTTTCTTCCAACGCACTTTCCCTGGCTTCAAAAATAGATAGACCATACCTATCCATCAAGTAAGAGACTCTGTCATCGCAGCTGTGATCGGTGTTTTTCCATTTGTTATTGCCACAGAAGATTTTTTTGACACTGGCATTGCCCACAGCAACAACTTTAGAAAGGTTTTGCCTGTTATTGTAATCATTTGTGGATCTCAATAGCTTCTCCTCCTGTCGCGGCAGATCAATATTGACGTTGCGGTTGTCATTTGGCACAGAATTACGGGCAATGGGTTCCAATTTGAGAAGACATAGAATTGCAAAACCGATTGTAAAATTAAGTGCCCGCTCAGCAAGAAGGGAGCCTCTTCTTTGTCTTTGCCCCCTGCCCCTGTGCCTCTGGGGCTGGGGCGCTGCTGCTGCTGCTAGTACCTCTGGAGGGTCCATGTTCGCCCACTGTACCGCTGCTGCAGTTGTACCCCTGCCTGCTACTTGGATAATGATAGCTGCTAGCAGCTACGTCGCAGCTGCACGAATTTTACCTCTGCATTTTCGTGTAAGAAGAAGTAGGGAGAGTATCTAAGTAAAGTATGTACCTGTATGTCCGAATATTATGGAATATGTACCCGAGGTTTTTTGCCTGGCTTTTTTGGCGGGAGACAGCTGCAGTTGTTCCTCCACACGCACCCGCCCACTCAATCACAGCCGCGCCACACCACAAATTTTCAACGGACGACCAAATCACAAACAGACGCCGCTACGAGCAAGACGAAGCAAACTAATAAACCTGTCCATCTGACCAACGTACAGACAAACAGACGACGCAAAGAGCAAGATCAAAAGATGCCTCGCAAATCAGCAAGGAAGATCAACCCGGACGGCGTTGCCGATCCGTTGGCCACTCAAGATGAGGATCAGGCCGCCTTGGATGCCGGAGAGGTAAGTGGCTGATGGTTGTGCACAAGATGTGTCATGATGTGTTTCTGTGCGCCGTTAGTGTTTAATCTGGGCATTAATTTTTGTCATTGGCACGCTTGCATGATGACATGAAAGCAAACGAATTGCTGGCCATTTTTCAATATCTGCATCATAATTAATTCTCTCATCACGATCCATCCCAACACTATTATTTACAGGAGGCCACCGCCGCAGCAATGGAAGCTGCCGCAGCAGCAGAGGCCGCTGAAGCTGCCGTCGATTCTCTTGGGCTGGATGGTGTAGGAGTGGATGTGCATGCCGCAGATCATGGAGATGATGAGATGGCTCTTGCCGCTGCCGGTGAGTAGAAGAATATATTTAGGTTTGGCGAAGAAAGATATTTCAATATCTTCATGTCACATAATTATGTGTTGCCGTTGACATGAGTTGTCTCTCTTACTATAATATTGTGAACTGACATTGAATGTATGCATAATCTTTTCTTCAATGCTTCACTACAGCTGCTGCTGCTGCAGTGCAAGCTGCTGATGGAATGGCCGTGGTAGTTGATCAAGCTGTGAGTGGATAAAGCTGTTGTTTGAGTTGCTTCCTATCGATCTCTGTTTTGATAAGTTGATCACATTCTAACTCTGCTCTCTATTCAACCAACATTATAGTTACTCGCAACTGCTGCCGCCGCAGCTGCAAGTCAAGTAGCCGCATCAATGCCCGAACAGGATGAAACGCCCACAGATTTCCCCCAGGAAGTAGGGGATGTTTCAGTACCCGCACTACCTACACCCAAACTGATGGACATGGACATGGACATGGACGACGATATGTACGATCCTGATGCCCCAGAAGACGAGAGACATGACAGCCTCTTGGCAGCGAGGCGTATGAAGGACCGTCGTCGCTATGCTACCATGTCTCCAACACAACGTGCTGCATACAATGCTCACCGTCGGGATCTGTATCATAAGCAAGGCGAAACAGCTCGTCATCGTCGTCGTGAGCGTGAACGCCAGCGCTATCATTCTCTGGAAGGAGAAGACCAGAAGGCTCGTAACGCACGTAGGGCCAAGCTTGAGAGGGATAGATACCAAAAGCTATCGAAAGATGAACTTGCTGATAGGAATCGCAGGAGGAGGGAAAGGGCAAAGTCGAGAAAGACGAATGCCAAAAGGACTGAATCTACCCAGCAGCAGATGCCTGTTACTGCTGCCATCGAAACTCAGGTGCCAACTCTCCCAGCGACAGGTTTGGACATGTCTGCTGTTGCTGCTGAGGTAGCTGAGCAAGTTATTGTAAATGTGATGAATGATGATGACTTGCAAGTCCAAGTGTGAGGGATGAGTACACGAAGGGCTTGTTTTGGGGAAGAGATGGAGTCAATTGTTTTTTTCGTTTTGAAATATCGTAATTCATTCGAGGGAAGATGAATTTGTTTGTTAATATGGTTGTCAATTTGTAAAAATTAGCTCAATATTATTGCATAATTTTTTTGTGTTTTGATTGAACTTTGGAGTAATGGAGATTGGAAGAATGATGATCACCTATCTTCCTCCCATCATTATCATCCTTGTTCCACGTTGCTTGTCATTAATTCTTTCATGGAAAATAATTCTTCTTCTCACTGGGTCTACTTTCTTCTGCACGATAATTCCGGTAAGTAGTCTTGAGGCTGAAAGAACAGAACTACAGAACACAAATCGTAGTAGTGCCGAACCATTCAGCCCAATGCAATCAAAAAGAGTGCAATTGTATTGTGCATTGACTTAATTTTATGTTTACGTCTTCTAGTGTACAAGTTTTTTTATGGCATGGACGAACAATCTCTCTACATCGTCTCGTTCTCAGGAAGTAAATATCGCTGAAAACTTGCCGGCCTATATCATCTCCTTCGTTTGCATGTTGAGCCCATCTATGAAAGAAGCGACGGGAGTGCTGCCGAGAGTGATAACCAATACTTCTCCTGTTCTGCTTGATACATTTCAAAGGCCCGGGTCTCGTTCATAAGCTTCTCGAAGACAAACTCCACATCAAAAGTGTCGTCCACGTCAATGTCATGATTATTTCTCGCCAGGTCGCCTTGAGACGAGCAACCGCCCATACATGAGCAATATGAGTTATGCTGCTGACCAGGAAAGGACTCTTGACAGCAAGTCGCTTGATCTCCATAGCCAGAGGAGGCGTAACTGGCTAGCTTTAGGAGAGAGGACGATGGTTGGTCGGTGCATCGACCTGATTCGTAGGTCGATGCGTAGTCTGGATACCATAGTGTTGCTTGAGCAGCGCCTCCAGGCAGAAATGAGGCGACGAAGACTGCAGCAGCGGTGGCGGTGGCGGTGAGTGACTTGAGCATTGTTTGTTGGATATTATAGATGATGATTTAATGTTTATGTCGCTCTCCTTCCCTTGAAGAATGATGAATACAACGACGGCGGCGGCGTTTTTTTGCGCCATGGTAGGTGGGAACCTGTGGAACGACAGTTGCAAGTGGCTGTTGTGACAAGGCCCAATGAGTTTCAGGCTAGCCAGAGCTATCGGCACTACAGCTGTCATTCTTGATAATCCCTTGGGCCTCGTAGCTAGCCGTCCCAAGAAAACCTCAAGGGCCTAAATTTGGACCAGATTACATATCCCTTTTCTATTTTGCTACTTCTTATTTTGCTACTTCTCCTTCGAATGGACGATGAAGGATGAAGCAGTAGCAACAATATTATACCTAATGAGCCGACAAAACAACGACTTATTGCCTCCGGAGGGCCAACCTTCCACCTCTAGTCGTTCTCAAGGAAGCAGCAATATTGCCTTGGGTCTCATTGGTGGAAGCTTTGTTACGATCATGGCCCTTACAACACCATTTATCACGATGCAACTCAAATCATCTTTGCCCTACATGTCTACACCAAGACAAAAGGTGGAGAAGGCATTAACTTTCCTATCAAAGCGTAATGAGATAATGCTTGCAAACAATAATTTGAAATACAAAGATATTGTCACAAAAATCAATACAAGACATATATCCGCAGCACACCAGAAACAATTGCACTTTGTGGATTTAGGCTCAGGTGACGGAACAGCGGTCCTAGCCGCCTCCTCTCTCGGATGGCGTGCCACAGGCATAGAAATGAATCCAACGTTATGGTTAATGTCCTCAATACGTCGTCTACTAAGTAACAATAAGAAAACTAGGATCAATTCTGAATTGAAAATAGGGGACATGTTTGATGCATCAATTTCCCAATCTAGCTTACGGAATGCCAATTGTACAATGATCTTTGGTGTTGCTCCTCTTATGCCACGGATTTCAAATATGATAGAAACAGAGTGTCGGACTGGTTGTTGGATAATGTCATATCGTTTTCGTGTGCCACTGGCAAACGGATATGACGTAGTGAAGAACAAGAAGGATCAAGCGTCAGTAGGAGGTAGTGGTGGCATTCATGCTTCTTTGATTTACGATGAGGAAGAAATGCGAATATACGAGTTAAATAGTGTTGATACTACAGAAGAAGATAATTCAAATAATAATGATTGACCTCAAGATTAGTATGAATATCTTGTGTAAAGTACTTAGGAGCGAGAGCAGAAGAATTTGACAGCTATTGTCCATGTTTTCGTCATCTCTATCTCTCCGAATTAGATCAATTCATTCATATTGATCTGGGTCTGGTTTTAGAAAGCTGCACTTTTGTATCAATCTTCATCTTTGATGGTGGCGCTGCAACTGCTGCTGGCGATGGTGGGGCCTTCAAACCATTCTTATCTATTAATAAACCTCGACCCACCGATGGCAATGGCAAGGATGGAAAGGTGGATGGGTCGAACTTGGTGCCAAGTGGACGACGAGTTGATGCATTCGAAGGAGGAGTCGCCTCATGGGGAGAAATGAGACTTAGTGTATCATGAGTGAGCGCGGTAGCAGTATTGGCGGTGGTAAAGCAAGCCTTCTGCATGACGGGTGATTGGTAGAGTAGTTGTGGATTCTTACGCATGGATGCAATCATGTCCTTCATGGCACACAAGTCTTCATTCTTGACATCATTGGCCTCGTCTGTTGAAGCTTTATCTGTTATATCACGGCGAAGAGATGAGCTGGTGAGGCAAGCCCTCTGCATGACGGGAGACTCTTTCAGCAGTTCTGGATTTCTTCTCATCGATGCAACCATATCTTTCATGGCACGTAGTTCTTGATCGGTAACATGATCACGCTGGGCTTCAGTGGTGGTGGCGCCTGATATTGCGTCTATGAGGTGGCTGTCGGATAAGGAAGATCGGATCGATGTGGAAAAGTCAAGGACGTCCATCATGACGTCCTCATCATTTTCTGCATGGCCGAGTTCATCAAAGAAATGACAAACGATTGTTGATGGAACATCATCACCAGAGGACATCATCCTTCGCTTCGTCGTCGTTTTATATGATAAGGAGGTGAGTTGCATTGGTTGTAAGCTAGAGTCGTGAGGATCGCTGTTTGAGAGTGGATAAGTTGTGCATGCAGCTTTTACTTTTAGGCACCCCACGACCGGACCGACCGCAGTTGTTTATTTCTGCGACCCTGCTACTGTCTGTTCGGACAGGTTCGGACCAAAGTGAGAACCCGACCACGCCCAACAAGAACTCTTTCTGTTGGGCCTGGCTTAAGCAATTAATTGTACGTGGGTGCGGCTTAAGTGATTTTCTGTACGTGGGTGTCACCTATGTAGAAGTAGGTGGTACAAATAGGTTGGAGCGAGCGCCGAGAACTGAGAACCCTTCCATCCAGTGTAATCCATAGCAGTGTTCGCCCCTTCTATGCAACAATAAGATGGTAGGGGCAGGACAGTGGACATGGAAAGTAGACCT
>Ga0209652_1002155_pt1 | contig 15495 bp, 13 predicted proteins | sample SaaInl74LU_5_DNA_FD_184641 | JGI IMG/M metagenome (GOLD analysis project Ga0209652, IMG submission 184641) | Marine microbial communities from expanding oxygen minimum zones in the Saanich Inlet - ESP_74LU_5_DNA (SPAdes) (version 2) | ecosystem: Environmental > Aquatic > Marine > Intertidal zone...
AGATGTTTTTTATGTGTCCCATTTTGCCGTTTTCAGCGAAATGGTCGAAAGAAAATCGCTCAAAATTATCGAGGTAATGGTTGTAGAAACAGAGTCCGTTAGTGGTGGCCACCCAAAGTCCAGAATCAACGGCTTGAAGATCTATAACGATGTTTCCAATAATACTGCTGCTGTCGTTTTCGTCGTAGAAATAGTGTTTGAAGTGTTCACCATCAAAACGGTTGAGTCCTTCGTTGGTGCCAATCCAAATGAAGCTGTCTTTTCCTTCTACGGCCACATTGCAACCCCTGTCTGATAGTCCATCGAGCACGTCGTAGTTGGTGAACCTACCTTCGAGTTTGCTCCATTGTGCTCTTGAACTGTGCTGTAAAGCGAAAAGCACGATGCACAACGTAAACAGGAGTCTAAGCTTGTTCTTAGCTGTTCGGGCAATGGCTCGTACAAGGTTCAATGAAGCTTGCTGCATGCTTGGTTGACTGGTTAAAAAAGCCGACCCTAAGTTAATGGGCTCGGCTCTTTTTTAGGTGTTTAGTTTTGAGGAATCCAGTTTAAGCCCTCTAATAAAGCATGAATGTAGGCTGAATATGGCCGATTAAAGCGTGAGAATGAGTGAGTGGTAGGTTTAATTGTGTAGGGGGGAAATAACATACCAAATCAGGGAGAATGGTATGCTGAAGGGTGCCTGCTTGAGGCAAAGTGCGCTTAAGCTTTCGACTTGAGGGTCATGAAGGTGATTTCTGGAGGCATGCCTACGCGGCCGGGCATCATCAAATAACCCATTCCTCTATTGATGTAGAGGTGTTGCTTGCCTTCTTTGTAAAGTCCTGCCCAGCGCTTGAACATGATGGCTGCCGGACTCAGTTCCAAAACACCTGGAATACGCAAGCCCATTTGTGCGCCGTGGGTATGACCGCTAAAAGTGAGGTCGATGTCTTCCTTCCCTTGAACATGGAGGTCCCAATGCGAAGGGTCGTGGCTGAGGAGCATGGTAAAAGGCACTTCAGGCATTCCTTCTCGGGCTTTGCTGACGTCGCCCACTTTAGGAAACCAATGACTTTCACCCCAGTTTTCTACACCCAGTAAGCCAATGCGTTCGCCGTTTTCTTCTAGGATGGCGTGTTCGTTGATGAGTGGGGTGAAGCCCATGTCTTTGTTGCGTTGAATAACCCCTTCTCTGCAGGCCGCTTGTTCTTCATCTGAAGTGTCGCCATAGTAGCCATAATCGTGGTTTCCGAGAATGCTGAACTTTCCTTTTTTTGCTTTGAGCTCTTGAAAAACGGGCACCCAGGGATCGGCTTCCCAGAAGTAGGTATTCACCAAATCACCTGTAAAAAAGATGTAATCCGGCTCCAATTCGTTAATGAGTTGAATGGCTTCTTTGAGCGGTTCAAATTGCTCTCTAAAACTGCCCAAGTGGAGGTCGCTGATTTGGATGATTTTGGTTCCGTCAAACGATTTTGGAAGGTTGTCAAAAGCGAGTTCCTCTTCCACAATACGCCAGCCAAATTTCCCTTTAGTAAAGCCCCAAACGAAAGAGCCTAAAGCCAACGCTCCAGCACCCAGTCCTAATTTGGAAATAAAGGTAGATCGCGTCATTTTACTTCCACCCAAGTCTTCAGCAACCTTGGAATGACCACGAACACTGCGCACGATGGCCTTCATCACCCAAATAATGTCTTCAACAAGATGAAAAAGCCCCATCACCAAACAAGTTACCATAAGGGTGAAAAAGCCGCCAACCACAAAATCTAGAAGTGCAGGATTGTTTTCTCTCAGTTCTTGAAAATCGCGGGAGGTAATGAAAAAGTACATGAACAAACCACCCGTAACTAGGGTGTAGATCGAGGTAACAAGCCATCTTCGTTTTCTTCCAAGGCTTTTGGACAAAACAAAAACAGATTTGATACTGTAGGTGATGCCGATGATGGCAGCGCTTAAAATGAGCTCGAACATAGCTTGAATTCAGAGTGCAAAAATGCAACTTTTGAAGCGGATTACGACCCTTTTGTGCTTCTGCTTCGAAATTAAATAGGATACTTCTGTTACACAAGATTTGTTTGGGATGCCGTAATTTGCCTCATGTTTTGGAAAAAGAAGAAAGATAAATTTAGAGCCACGGAAGTTCATGAAGGGAATTTCAAGGAGCTGGTGATGGATTCTGAGATCCCTGTAGTTCTTGATTTTTGGGGCGAAAGGTGCACGCCTTGCAGTGTGATGAGTTCTATTGTTGACGAATTGGCGGAGGAGTTCGACGGAAAAGTGCGGGTAACGAAAGTGAATGCAGCCATGAACCCGCGCCTATCTCAAGTTTTTCAAATCAAAGGAATTCCAACCTTTATCATCATGAAAGACGGGAAGGCCGTTCAGCGTTTTCAAGGGATTGTTCCAAAACCCAATTTTCAAGAGATTTTGAACGAATATGTGGCTGACTGATTTTACAGTCGAGTTTTAAATCGAGCGTTAGCAGCTTTCATTTCTGCGTTGAGCAGTTTGTAGTCGATTTTCCCTTGCTGCGCATTGAGGTGATCTACCACAACAAATGCGCGTCGCACCTGTATTTCTTGACTTTTTACGTTTTGCACGAAATGGATGAGGTTGCGTTGTGCTCCGGGGGTGAGTTTGCTAAAGTGGCTCCATCCAAACTCATCTTGATCCAAAACTTCACGAAAAGCATCAAACAGGGGAGCTCCAAATTCAGATTGGTCTTCATATAGGTCGATGTTCACCAAATCACCATCGATTAAACCTAGCTTTGTTTGGACTTCTCGGTTAATGTAGAAATAGAGTTCACCTTCAGCCGTGGGCATGCACGCTCCATGATAAACATGCGCCTTATTTAGTTTAATGATAAAGCGTTTTCCAAGTGCTTTGATGGGCGAAATGTCCTCAAAAGGAACCCACAACACCCGACCCCAAACCTTGGAGTCGGCTTTGCCATAAGTTCCCTTTAAAGCATAAAGAAGTTTTCCCTTATTAGTTGCAGATGGTTCCAATGTTGTTCAAAAAGATGAGCAAATCTGCCAAGTTGGTGATGCCGTCGTTGTTGAAGTCTGATGGACAAACACTGTTGTTTTGGACTGGGCCAAGATACGAAGGCTTTATGACATTGGTCTGTTAAGGATGATGCACTTCATGCTTTTTTTGCAATTGTTCTTTTCTGAGATAAACCCAACATAAGTCGCTTCATCTTGTTAAGTTTACAAGACAAGACCAATGCTATGAAAAAAAGAGACTTTATTAAATTGACAGGCTTGGCTAGCGCCGGATTAATCATTGCCCCTTTGGCATCGTGTTCAGATGCGGCAGCTCCGGAAACAAAGAACGAGGAAACAGCGGCTCCTGAGATGGCAGCTCAAGCAGCTTTTGTTTTGCCACAATTGCCCTTTGCATTTGACGCCCTTGCTCCTAAAATTGATGCCATGACCATGGAAATCCATCACGGGAAGCACCATGCTGGTTATGTGAAAAAGCTTAATGCAGCCATTGAAGCAAGTCCATCGTTCGCGGGAATGAGCATTGAAGATATCCTAGCAAAAGTGGAAGCAGACGATACTGGAGTGAGAAACAATGGTGGCGGACATTATAACCACAGCATGTTTTGGAAGGTTTTAACGCCAGGAGGTGCAAGTGCGCCTGAAGGTGCTTTAGCTGAAGCCATTACGAGTTCGTTTGGCAGCTACGATGCTTTCGCAGAACAATTTGCAGCCGCGGCAAAAACCCGTTTTGGCTCCGGTTGGGCATGGTTAAACCTGGATGCCAGCAATAAACTGTTCATTTCATCAACCCCAAATCAAGACAATCCACTGATGGTGAACATTGTGGAAGAGACAGGAACCCCAATTCTCGGCATCGACGTTTGGGAACACGCTTACTACTTGAACTACCAAAACAAACGTGGAGATTACATCAGCTCGTTTATGGAATTGATCAATTGGAATGTGGTGGAAGAAAACATGATGGCCGCAATGAAATAATTGCTGCGAAGAAGACTCACAAGAGTCCGTATGCAATAGCAATAACACCCACTAAAGCGCAGTAGATGGCAAAATAGCTCAGCTTACTGCGCTTTACTATTTTAATCATCCAGGTGCAGGCAATCAAACCGGCAACAAAAGCGGCGATGAAACCTGCCCCAAGCACCATGGGTTCGCTGAGGGTATCGTCAACAGGTGCCTCAAGGTACTTTTTGAATTTCAGCAAAGCAGCGCCCAAAATGGGAGGAAGTACCATCAAAAAACTGAAACGAGCAGCTTGTTCTTTGTTTACTCCAAGCAGCAGGCTTGTGGCAATGGTGGAACCAGAACGCGAAATCCCAGGAAGAATGGCCACAGCTTGGGCTAAACCAACAATAATGGACTTCCCGAAGGTCATTTCACCGCTTTTCTTTGGCGCAAAATGAGTTAAGAAAAGTAAGGCTGAAGTCACTAAAAGCATCGCCCCAACAAAAAGAATGTTCCCGTTAAAAAGGGCCTCAATTTGATCTTCAAAGGCCAAGCCAACCACCAAGATGGGCAACATCGACAAGGCAATCTTCGCGGTGAATTGGGTTTCCTCATTCCAGCTAAACTGAAGCAAGCCTTTCAGCACTTGGAGGATGTCTTTTCGATAAATAACAATGGTGGAAAGCGCCGTGGCAGCATGAACGATAACGCTGAAGAGCAGTCCTTCTTTTGGAACACCGTCTTCGCTCAAGATTTCTTTGCCCAGTTCTAGGTGACCAGAACTGCTCACCGGTAAAAATTCAGTAAGCCCTTGGATAATTCCAAGAATGATGGCCTCAATTAAACTCATTGATGTGCTTAAGCTTCTTGTTTGTGATCAGCTTTTGGCTTCTTCATGATAGCGTACATCACCAAGCCATAGCCGGCCAAAACCATGATGGGAGCGAGGGTAATGCGACGAAAACTAAAGATCTCTTCGCTAAACTCATTCGGGTCTTCACTACCACCTCCAGACATGACGATGAATCCAAGAACAACCACCGCTAATCCCGCGATGAGGAGAAGGTAGTTTTGACGTTGAAAAGCGAAGGAATTGTTTTTCATGAGTTGAATTTGTGTGTCAAAGATAGTAATACGAAGCACTTCGCGAAGCAAAAGAAACTTAATACAATTGATCTTGACGCAAACGAATGTACTTGTTCACGGCGAAATAAGTGCTGATCCAAGAAATTACGATCCCTAAAAGCACCACAATACCAAACAATTGTACAAAGGTCAGTAAGTCGGTACGTTCAAAGGCTTCTGGATTCTCGTTTTGAAGAAAAATCAATCCACCCATCAAAATGGAGAAAGCGAGTAGGCCGCTCAAAACACCATACCAGATGCCCTGCCAAATAAATGGTCGGCGAATAAAACTGCGTGTAGCCCCCACCAATTGCATGCTTTTAATCAAGAAGCGCTTGGAGAAAATGCTTAACCTAATGGTGTTGTTGATGAGCGCAATGGCAATGAACATCAACAAACCGGCAATCACCAAAAGTGGAAGGGTAATTTTTTGGATGCGCTCTTCGATGCGTTCTAAAAGCACTCTTTGGTAATCTACTTCTTCCACCCCGCGCACGGCCAACAACTTGGTTTCAATCCACTCCATACTGTCTAAACTGGAGTAGTTGCTGTGAATTTTTAAATCGATGGAGGGAGGAATGGGGTAATAACCGAGAAAGTCAACAAAAGACTCGCCAAGCTCTTTTTCCATCATGGCACTGGCTTCTTCTTGGGTGATGTAAACGGCTTCTTTGGTGAAGGTTTCAGACTCAATCCACTTCTTTACGCGTTCAATTTCTTCTTTTGGAAGGTCGTTTTCAAGAAACACCTGCACGGTCATCGACTCTTTCAGCTGATTTTTCCAAGCATTTCCTTTCATGGCAATAAGGCTCAGAATACCTAATAAACACAGGGTTAAGGTAATTCCAACAATGGTGCTGAATGCAGCAGACCAACTGCCTCGGGTGGTTTTGAAAGGTGATTTAGACATGTATTACAAATTAAAACGGAATTATGCTGTGAATAGTAGATCTGCCCACCATTTTTATTCGCTTGGATGTTGATAACCCTTTATTCCCCGATTTCCTTGGATTCCGCCAGTATGAATGCAAAGGATGCGCTTCCCCATTTTTTGATTTGCTTCGCGAAGCTCCTCGCACATCCCCATCATCATTTTGGCGGTGTAAAGCAGGTCGAGTTCGATGCGATTGCTTTGGTAAAAAGCTTTTTGAAAGCTCAAGAGTTCCTGACTCACTTTCGCAAATCCGCCAAAGTGGTACTTGGTATTGAGCTGGAGTTTATTCATGACTTCATCCACACTTTCTTGGTCGAAGAGAAAGTACAAGAGCATGTTTTCAATTTCACGGCGCAAATATTCGCCTTGAGCCACCGCGGGAAAACCCAATACGGGGGTACTGCCGCTACTCATGGTGATGCCGGCTACTGTGGCTCCGGTGCCAATAGGACAAGCAATGAGCTCATAGTTTTTAGCGAGCTGTGCAGGCACAATTTCCATGGTGCCGTTCAAACCGTGGAAATTGGAACCACCTTCGGGTATGAGGTGAAAAGAACCAAACTGATCTCGGAGCCATTGCTTGAAAAAGGGCTCGTCTCGTTCGTCGTATTCCGCTCTGGAAATAAAGTGCAAGTCCATGCCGGCGGCTTGGCAATCAAGGAGGGTTTTCGACCAGCTTTTAGGTGCTTCACCCCGAACAATGCCGATGGTTTTAAAGCCTTCCTGCTTCCCCGTGAGCGCCAAGGCATGCAAGTGATTACTCCAAGCCCCCCCAAAACTCAACAAGGTGCTTCTATTGTCTTGACGAGCTTTTTCGAGGTTGTATTTGAGTTTGTACCACTTGTTTCCCTGTGCTTCTGGGTGAAGTAAGTCTAAGCGCAGTAAATCCACTTGCACCTCCTTCACCCCGAAAGAACTTAAATCCAAAGATGTTATCGGGACTTCCATAAGGCAAAGTTAGCAAGAAGAAAGGAGCCGCTCGAAGAAAACAAGAACATTAAAAAAGGCCGCTCTTACTGTTGTAAAAGGGCCTTTAAGTGTTTGAAAATGATTTTAATGGCTCACCATTGGATCTAATCCTTTGGCTTGATCAACGAAGTTTTCAAGCTGCTTTAAAGAAGGTACTCGGCGAACCAATTTCTTTTTGGCGTTCAAATCGTTCATGGCAGAATGAAGGTTAGCGGCATTTCTGTTGCGCAGTTCTTTTAAGGTGTCCACTCCGCTTGCTTCAAGCAATTCAGAAGTTTCGCTGCCCACTCCTTTGATGCGATAGAGGTCGGCCATGTTCACCCATTTCAAGATTTTTTTCTCGTCAATGCCACTCCCTTGAGCAATGGCTTTTCTACCAGATTTGTTGTGTCCCGCTTTAAGAAGTCCTTCTACGGTGAGGATACCAGCTGCTCGAAGTTTTTCAGCCATAGCAGGGCCAATTCCTTCGATGTTATCGATTTTGTTTGACAGGGTACTGTAATTTGGTTAATCGTTCAATTTTAAGGAAAAAAACAACATCATAGCACTTGTAAACCAATGTTTTAGCTTATCATTTCGTTAAGCCCGGTCTTGCTTAAGTGTTTGGTTGTTCGATCAATTACAGTTGAGCTTCTGAGCTTCAGCGCGGGCTTTTTCAGCGTAAAACTCTCCTTCGAAACTAATTTTATTGAAGAGTTCGCAGGCGTCCTTTGTTCTACCAATTTGTTTTAAACTCAAGGCAAGATAGAAGTCACTTTCCCTTCTGAAAACGCTAACACCGTCTTTCTCGGCGTTATTGAATTGATTCACTGCAGCGAGGTAATCGCCCATTTCAAATAAACTCATGGCGCGGTAAAATCGTCCGTTGGCATCCCCAGGAAATTGCTCTAAAATAATGGCAAACATCTTGGCGGCTTTTGGGTAGTTTTTACTGGCAAACTGAGCTATGGCCATGTCGAGATAAGTGGAGTACTGAATATCAATAGACAGGTCGGCATCATTACTCAATACTTCGTGATTTGAGTTTTCGTAAGAAGCATCGAGTCCGGTAGTCTGTTGCAACTCGCTCAGTGTAATAAACTCCCCTCGAAGTGCGCGGTAATCTGCTACTTTATACGTTCGCACATGGTAGATGTCGTTCCCAGCACTTCGTTCAACATTTACCCTGAGTTTCTCGGCACGGTCGTCTTTGTATTTCTCTAATCTTCGCAGAACGGCCTCGAGCTCAATTTTCTGCATTTCCTCGGCGTCTAGATCAAGCTGGTTTTGCTCATCACCAGGGTCTTGCATCTTGTTTGCTTTGATGTTTTCTACGAGCACAAAGGCATCGTTGCTTGGTTTTTTTTCTGCTGCGTCTTGTTTGGTGATGAATGAAATGGTGGAGTCGCTCGATTCTGTAGTAAGCACTTCGATTTTTTCTTCAGGAAGGCTCTGCTCGAGTTCAATGTTTGAAGCGCTGATTTGAGCTTGTTCCATTGTATTTTGCTTCGCGAAGTAAAAACGCCAAACACCTAACGCGGCGAAAAGAATGGCAATCACAAGGCTTGTCCATAAACCCAATTTGGCTCCATGGCTGCGGTCTTGAAAGCGGGGTCTTTTAGAAAAGTGCTCCATGGCGGAAGGCTCAGAAAAACCTTCTAGGGCATCGGCCAAGAAAGGATCTTCAAGCGCCATTTTTTCAAGGCGATGAGCTTCCTTAGAAGGCAATTCTCCCGAAAGGTACTTGCGAATTTCTTCAGCGGATACGGTATTATTTTGTGCTTCTGATTTCATCGTTTTTCAAGCATTAGCTGCAAGTTTCGTTTGCCGTTTTGAATGTAACTCTTCACTTTTTTCAAGTCAAAACCGGTACGTTCAACAATTTCTTGGTAACACAATTCGTCCAAGTAAAAGAGCTGAATACAAGTGGCTTGATGTGGTTTCAATTGACTCAAGGCACCTTCCATTTCGAGCAATTTTTCTTCGAGCTGAACCTTTTGCGCTACTTCGTCTGCACTCTTATCTTCGAGTTCTTTGATGATTTCTTGCGGACCCCTTTTCTTTCGCAATTGCATCAGGCATTGGTTCTTCACCACCACATAAAGCCAGGGTTTGAACTGCTGCACGTCCTTCACGAGGAGCTCTTTCAAGAGTTTTTCGAAGACTTGCATTACGATATCGTCTGCATTGCTCGTGTTTTTTAAATACTTCATTGCCGTACCAAATGCCAAATGGGCGTGCCTTTCATAAAGCACACCCACCAGCTTTTTATCTTGGTTTTCGCGATAGGCCACAATCAGGGCTTCATCGCTCAATGAGTTGATATTTTTTCTTCTTCCTATCAAGGTTGGCTAGCAATCCATTCGTTGTAAAGGTCAAAATAATTTTTCGATTCAATCACAATAACACCTCCAGTGAGATCTCCATACTTAGCAGGCACTCCACCGGTGTAAACCGAAATCGACCCAATTCCACTGGCCGGTAAGCTCCGAAAATTTCCGGTGATTTTCATCCCATCAACCATATATTGAACGGCATTTGATCGAGAACCGCGGAAATACAGTTCTCTTCCGTCGGCACTGGAACTTACTCCAGCAGTCATGGTGGTAACAATGGCTTGGATGTTTCGTTTTGCCGGGCTGTTTTTGATCATGTCCGCAGTTACCGTGATTTTCGAAGCCTCTTCTGGGTCGATGAGGGGCACCGTGTAAGTAATGATCTCGATTTCCGGACCCATAAACGTGGCCACTTCCATGCTTTGATTTTTCACGTAAGTGATTTGATCTGGATCAACGCGAACACTGGTAATTTCTTTGCTCACATAACCTATAAAGGAGATGTTGAGGTTGTAAATTCCAGCTTTGAGGGGCTTGATGATGAACTGACCATCAATGTCGGTCATGGCGCCAATTTGCTGCTCGCCGGCGGTCACAAATACATTCGCTCCAATGAGTGCTTGATTGTTCTCGTCAAACACTTTTCCTCTGATTTCCCCAAAGGTGCTTTGTGCGTTGCTCAATACTCCAATGAGGAGAAAGGCGATAATACTAAGTGCATTTTTCATAAGATGATTTTTAAAGTTTCTTGAAGCGGTTCTCACCAAGAGGATGCAAGACAAATCATCATTCCACAAAAAAAAATGAACATTTCTAAAAAAGATTGCTCTCATACAACCATTGCTTGGTTTTATTAGTCTTTTGGACACTACAATACTTCTAATTATGAATCACTTACGTTTATTAAGCGCTTTCATCTGCTTGCTTTTTGTGAATGTTGCCCTTGCACACGGACCAAGATCTTCTTTTGAATTCATTGAAAATCAGTCGCAATGGAATGATTTAGTGCACTTTAGAGCAAGAATGGGAGGGAGTAGTGTTTTTCTAGAAAAGCACGCTTTCACCTGGAGTTTGATTCATCCAGAAGATTTGCTTTTGGTGCACGACGCTCAACAATTAACACCAGAAGAACAAGCAAACGTCTTGCTTAGGGGTCACGCCTATAAGGTGAATTTTCTCGGGGCGAATGAAAATACAAGCTTAAGTGGGGAAGAAGAGAAGTCGCATTACTACAACTTCTTCATTGGTGATGATGAAAGCAAATGGGCTTCAAAAGTACCTGCTTTCGGTGCGGTGAAGTATGAATCACTTTGGGATGGGATTGGAATGCGTGTGTACAACAGCTCAAGCCATTTTAAATATGACTTTTTAGTAGCGCCTGGCGCAGATGCAAGTCAAGTGCGTTTTGAATATGAAGGAATCGATGCAGTAACGCTTGTTGATGGCGACCTCCGCTTTGAAACCAATGCAGGTACCATCATCGAACAAGCGCCTTTCGCTTACCAAATGAACGGAACAAGCATGGAAGAGGTGCTTTGTCATTACACTTTGGTGAACGGTGAGGTGGGTTTTGTTTTTCCTGAGGGTTATGACCAGTCGCGATTGCTTACCATAGACCCCATCGTTATTGCAAGTACGCTTTCGGGAAGTGACGGTGCAAGTAATTACGGACACTGTGCAGCTTTCGATATTGCTGGAAATATTTATACCGGTGCCATTGCCTTCGGTGCCGGGTATCCAACTACTACTGGAGCGTTTCAGGAAGCATTCTCTCCTGGAGGTGGTTTTGGAGTTGATATCGCTTTGAGCAGGCTGAATCCCGACGGTACAGATCTTATCTACGCCACTTTCTTAGGTGGAGATGGTGGAGATTACCCGCACTCACTCATCATCAACGATCAAGGGGAACTGTACGTTTATGGTTCAACGGACTCGCAGAATTATCCTACTTCTGCTAGTGCCTATGACGACACAGCAAATGGAGGCATTGATATTGTTATTAGTCGCTTCAACACCGATGGAACAGCCCTCCTCGGATCAACTTATGTGGGTGGTTCTGGAACGGATGGACGAAATCAATTTTCAAACAATTACGGCGACCAATACCGTGGAGAGATTTTCTTAACCCAAGACGGCTTGCCCGTTGTTGCATCTAATACAGCGAGTGATAACTTTCCAACTTCGATTGGTGCTTATCAAACGAGCTACGGTGGTGGTGGTCAGGACGCTGCCGGACTCAAATTCAATGCTTCTTTAAGCAACCTCTTGTGGTCGAGCTACTTCGGTAGTACTGGTGATGACGTTGGTTTAGGCATTAGAACTGCGGAAAACGGCGACATTGTGATTTGCGGTACAGGAGGGGCTGGTTTACCAACAACTGCGGGCAGTTATCAAGCTGCTCTAGCGGGAGACCGAGATGGATTTATTGCGCGATTTAATGGCGCAGGGAACACCGTTATTGCTTGTACTTATTTTGGTACTGATGCACTAGATCAATGCTTCTTTATTGATTTGGATAATGATGAAGATGTTTGGGTTTACGGACAATCAGCGGGAGACATGCCCATCATAGGTGATGTGTTTAATCAGCCAGAAGGCTCGCTTTTTGTAACGAAATTTAATGGAGCTTTGAGTAATGTTGAGGTATCCAGTCGAATTGGTGAAGCCAGCTTTTTTGGCGGATCAGCTGCGGTTCCTGTAGCCTTTTTGGTTGATCGTTGTGACAATATTTACATCAGTGGCTATAGCGCACAAAATGGACTGCCCATCACAGACGATGCGGTTTACGATAATGGGGGATTTTACCTTGCGGCATTTGGTATAGACATTTCAACACTGGAATTTGGAACTTACTACCCCTCCAATCACGTGGATGGTGGAACTTCTCGTTTTGATAAGAATGGTATTGTTTACCAAGGGGTATGCTCTGGTGGCGATTTCCCAACCAACGCAGATGCTTGGGGGCCGGTTCAAAATACCGGTTGGGACATCGGGGTTTTTAAAATGGACTTTGAAGTGTCAGGAGTTAATGCCAGTTTAACGGCAAGTGCAGAAGCCTTGAACGGTTGCGCTCCACACAACGTGGATTTTCAAAACTATTCGGTAGGAAACATTTTTGAATGGGACTTCGGCGATGGGTCTCCTGTTTCTAATGAATTCGAACCCTCACATGAGTTTACAGAACCAGGTGTTTATGAGGTGCGTTTGATCTCTAGTGATGAGTTCTCATGCAACCTTGCAGATACGGCTTATATCGACATTCAAGTAAGTGTGCCAACGGATTTTCAGGCTTCATTTACGACCACCTTGAACTGTGAAGACTTGAGCATCACTACACAAAACGAAACAGGTGTAGATTGGTTAGACTACACTTGGGACATGGGCGACGGCACCATTCTAGAAGGTGTTGATGTTACTCACTTTTACGAAGAGGAAGGAGATTACACCATCACCCTATCTGCTGTAGATAACGGTTGTGAAGGAGATGATGAGGCTACCCAAGATGTGAGCATTGTTGGCGCCGTTCAAGCAGAAATTGCAGCAAGCGAATCAGAAGGCTGCGGTGAATTGGAAGTTAATTTCACCAATACAAGCAACGGCTTAACTTACGAATGGAATTTTGGCGATGGTAGTGAGCTTGTGTCACTGGAAGAACCAACACACATTTTTACCGGACCAAATACCTTCCAAGTACAACTCGTTGCCTTTCACCCAGAAAGCTGCAACCTGAGCGACACCACTTACCTCGAAGTTAACGTTGGGGCGCTTCAAGTGCTTGAATCAGACTTCGCCCTCTTCCAAAGCGATTGTGAAACTTTAGAGGTAACGGGAGAGGAAAATGCCATTGGCGAAAACCTAACGTTCTCGTGGAACATGGGCGATGGGACACTTTACGACACGCCAAACATTGTTCATCAATACGACGCAACTGGCTTGTACAACGTTACCCTCGTGGTGGCAGATGAGCTTTGTGATATTGAAGCTACGAGCAACCTGGATGTGAACGTACAAAACGAAGTAACGGCTCAAATTGGCAATGATGAGTTGTCGGCTTGCAACCCCTTCAATGTAGAATTCATGAACCAAAGTGCAGGAAGCAGTTTTACCTGGGATTTTGGCGATGGAAGCCCTACTTATGAAGGACAGTTTGCATCTCACGAATATGCTGAAGCAGGGAATTATACGGTAACCTTGATTGTGGAAGGCACAGGAGCATGCGAAGGTTTAGACGTCACCACCATCGATGTGGAAGTGATTCAAACGCCTACCATTACTTCTATTTTTGAGTTGAACCAAATTGGTGCTTGCGAAAGCCTTGAAATTGAAACCAATAATTTGAGTGTTGGAGACAATTTGGTCTACCAATGGATCATCGAGAACGACGTGTATAATGATGAAAACACCAGTCACACCTTCAATGGTGCCGGCACTTATTCAGTGCAACTCAATATTTCAGAACCGGTGTGTAATACCACCAGTACTTCAAGTCAGGAAATCGAAGTGGTTCCGGGCATTGACTTCAATTTCCCGCCAGACCAGCCTTTGTGTTATTATGAAGATGGAATTCAGCTGATGAGCGGCATCGACCCAAATGCAGCAGTGGAGTGGTCTACCGGAGAAACGAGTCACGAAATTTATGTCACCGAACCGGGCGACTATTTAATTACGGCCACAGTAAATAATTGCACTGATATTGATGGAATTACTGTTTACCCCGTTCAGAAAGTAGATGCAGATAATGAAATTACTACTTGTGAAGGAACTCAGGCGAGGCTGGAGGTGCCCTACGCTGAAAGCAGCAATGTTGAGTGGTGTGATGGAGAAGGTGTGGAGTTCATTTATGTTGATGAACCCGGCTCGTATTGCTATACCTTCAGAGATGAGTTTGGCTGTTTGCAAGACGGAAGCATTGAGGTAGTTCATATTGATCGCGAAGCGCGCATTTTTATTCCGAACAGCTTCACCCCAAATAACGATGGTATTAATGATGTTTTCAAACCAGAAGGCGAAGGTTTTAGCGAGTACAAATTGACGGTTTGGAACAGATGGGGAGAGTTGGTTTTCGAAAGCCAGCAAGCCGATGAGTTTTGGAACGGGAACCACCAAGGTGGTGAGTATTTTGTTCAGGACGGTTTGTATAATTTCAGAATGGAGTATCAGTCGACTTGCGATTCTGAGACCAAGATCAAGACCGGCTTTGTTAATGTGTTGAGGTAGGCTATAAAAAGTTGGCGAATGCGAGAGGTCGAATAGGAGGAGGAAGAACTGATTTAAGTCGCGAACGTAAGGGTCTCTTCGCTTAAAGACGGGCTTTGTTCCCTATTAAACGCAACTTGGCCCTCGCGGGCCCCACCCTAGCCCCCCACCCCCGCCTGCCATCCAGCATTTCGAAGATAGGATGCAAGCGTCTTGCTTTGCAAGCTTTTCCAGCTGCATTTTGTAGATGATTACCCTCACTTTGTAAATGAATCAAAGCCCTCAAGCACAAAACAAAACTCGCTGCAAAACAAGGCCTCATTTCAAACAAAACAAGCACAAGAAATCAAGAGCGAAAAATTAATTGAAAGCAGGTGCTACTTTACAATCCAACTCATGGGATTCTGAGGAGTTCCACCAGTAGCGGTGATTTTCCAAATCTCTAAGTGAGCCACCGACTTCCCGTTTTCTGAAAGCACCTTGCCAATGGCTTGGCGAGCATTCACCGTGTCGCCTTTCTTTAAACTTACGTTCTTTAAACCGGTGTAAACGGTTTTGTAAGCCCCGTGGGTGATAATGACGTTCTGACCAGCGCCCGGGATATTAAAAACAGATGTTACCGTGCCACCGAAAATGGCCATTACCGCTGCATCAGCCTCTGTGGCAATGTCAATTCCTTTACTATCAATGGTAATTCCGGCAAGAGTAGGGTGGGCTTGTTGTCCGAATCGACGAGTAATTACCCCACGTGCAACAGGCCATGGGAGCTGTCCTTTGTTCTTCTCAAAGTTTTGGGAGATGATCACACCTTCCGGACTAAGTGCGTATTTCCCGTCGTTGGCCTTGCGCTCACCAGCAAGTTCCAAAGCAATCATTTCTTCAATTTTCTTGTTGATGCGCTGACGCTCTCGTTCTTGCTCTTGCTGTTGGGCTTTTAATTCTCCTTCTTGTTGCTGAAGCTGGCTGAGGCTTTTTTGCTGCTTTTCCTTGTCTTTGGCAAGTTGTTCTTTTTCTA
>Ga0209652_1002157_pt1 | contig 15484 bp, 14 predicted proteins | sample SaaInl74LU_5_DNA_FD_184641 | JGI IMG/M metagenome (GOLD analysis project Ga0209652, IMG submission 184641) | Marine microbial communities from expanding oxygen minimum zones in the Saanich Inlet - ESP_74LU_5_DNA (SPAdes) (version 2) | ecosystem: Environmental > Aquatic > Marine > Intertidal zone...
ATCAACAACTCAGACTTCCTCGCAAGCCCAACATGAGCCGCATGCCTCGCAGCCGAGCTCCAAAAGGATGGAATCGAGCTAAGTAAGAGGAACGGCAGGCATTACCACGGCTTCTATCTCCACACTTGGTGCGATTGCATGTGGGATAAATGTTTCTGCTTCTGCTTTGAATAGAAAGGAATAGTATATAAGTCATTTGCTTGCTTTTTGCCTGAGAATTGAGATGATTGCTGCCCGATTGCTGTTTGATTTGATAATTGATAGATATGGTACTGTTTGATTGATTTGCACGAGTAGATGGTAGAGATTAATGTCATTATTCAAAAATGCTACTACCTAATCTACCTTGCGTATTATTTGGAGTACCCCAAGTTTATGGCGTCGCAAAAAGAAGGTTGGATGAACGAAGGTGGCATACACATGTGAGTTTTAGTCCTGAAGTGTACATAACGGTGCAGGGGGAGCAGGTGAAGTGTGCCCACGCACATCTCAGAGTAAGCGGCAAGTTGAAACCAGGTCTGATTGGCACACACTATGACGCTTTAAACTGTCTTGTCAGAAGATGAGGAAGGTCTTCTTTGCGCCTACGACACCTACGTTGGAGCAAGCTGAAGTCCGGGCCTTCCTTATTGATTGATAGATAGATATGCTGCTTTACTGCATGAGTCTATCTCTGTCTCAACATTATTACACAAAAATTTATTATCCGTCTTGACCGCTCTGCTGAAGTAGGTAGCTGTTCTGATGATTTACTTTTAGCTGTGATGGAGAAAGCTGACACGCAAGCTGTCCGATCCGGTATTCAATGACATCTGGAGTCGCGTACCAACACCTCTCTGTATGAGAACTCTGCTTCTCCCAGGGCTCACAAAAATCTCTTGTGTGATTGCTATGTACATACTTAAAGAGAGTGAGGGGTTCTCTATCGTGATCTTGCCGTGATTGATCTCGTCCACTCTTCCCTGGCACGCCGCAGATGAGCTTATAAATACAACATACATCGTAAATGAACACTACTTTCATCAATAGAATTTAAAGAATAAGAAAAGTAACAACATCACTGCACCATGAAGACACATATCCTCTACTACATTCTCGTCGCTATCATGCTTGTCATGATTGTATCAGGTAGGAAGACTTGTTTGTATTCAACCAACTGGAGCTCTCGTTTCATCGTTACTAATACACCTCGCATCACATAATCACACGCACACGCATTCCACCTCTTCTTCAAAGGCCAAGAGAAAGAGAGTGATTCATCAGACGACTTAGAAGCCCTTGACCTTGACCTCGAACCATCTGATGATTTTAATGCTAGACTCCTAATGCCTAAAAATATCATGGATCTGGACGAAGACCTCGAAGATCTTGATCTCGAAGAAGCCTCTTCAGACGAACATGTTAGGTACCTCCGGACTGGCTGGCCTGGCAGTGGTGGCTTCCCAGGAGGCTACCCTGGCAGCCATGGTAGCAACTCTGGTGGCTCCAACTCCAACTCAGGACAACAACTGAGAGTTCCTAGCATGCCTAACAACTTGAAAACACGCGCATCTCGTCAAAGGGCTCCAAAAGGATGGGACAAAGCCAAGAAACGCAGCGGCAGGCATTACCACGGCTTCCTTCTTCACACTTATTGCGATTGCATGTGGGGTAATTGGTACTGCTTCTGCCTTGATCTTTGATGAATCAAGACAATGAGTATCACCACATCAACATCTTCAATTGCCACATCTTCTGCCCAAAATCTATCTGCCCTAATTGAGAGAGAGATATTCCCTGATAAATTGCTTGTATTTGATTGCCTGCTTGTACTGCCATTGACTGAAATAACTGATTTGATTGCTTGAACTGATTGTTGATTGAATGATTGAGACGCTGCTTGACTTTGATAGATAGTAGAAAGAACTTTTAAGCATTGGATTTCTGCTACCCACTACCATAAGTAAGGACCTAGTCCACCGAAGCCACAAAATTGCTGTAAATCACATTGCATTAGCTGCACCCGCCACCCGCTTCAAACATCTACCAACCTAGGAACTGAAACTCTTTCTTTGATCCACTGACCTTCAGCTTTCTGGCCTTCAATTCATTATTGATTCTCGATTCTCGAGGTCGACCATTTTCCAGTCTTTTTTACTATCTCACAGACTTGATGTCAATTTACTTGATGCAGTACATTGAGGTCGGGTTATCTTCTCCTGCATTAAATCAAGCTCCACCCCTCTTCACTTCGACAGATTCTATCCGAAGATGAGCGGCATACGTCTTGAGCTAAAGCCATGTGCCTAATCTTCTGAGGTGCATATGAGACGAAGTTGCTTAGCTAATAATGTTTCGGTTGAGGTGGTATGTACTTAGGTGAAAGTTCTACCTTAAGGTGAAGAAGAAATGGTATCCCCATCACCATCTCGGGAAGTTGCAGCAAATTTTCTGCAAATTTTGCTTGTAGACTGGGTGGTTAGCGGATACAAATTGTTGATACTGGATATTAAACGGTCAGTTTGGAGAGAAATCGGAAAATTTGGTTTTTAGTCGAGTCAAACTAGATGAACGTATCACTTCTTCGTCGGAATTCAGTACATATCTTTTTCAATTTTCTGTGTACCTTTTTTGGCTGGTTCGCACGACACCATCTTTTTTTTGATGGAGGCAAAGTGCAGCCAAGCAAAGCATAACCCCAAATCGATCTCTCTAGCTCCCCGCTAAACAATTACTCATCCACTAGCAAGTACAATAAGACTATGCCCGGTGTAAGCGCAGAATACCGAAGCCGAGTGCGACAGGCCACATCACGTGGAAAACAAACCAGCCCAAGCCGCCCAAGCCGGCAACGCCGACCAGATTCTTCAATCTCTCCGAGTAGGAGTCAGATGCCACCCTCTGCTCGAAGAAGTGAAGAACATGACACGTCGAACGCGAACGACAAACTCAATGAATTGAAAAATGAAATCAGCGAGATTTATGACTTCTACGGCTATGATGCTACATTGTATTATGTGCTGTCCACCACTGACAGATGTTCTGAAATCTGAAGCGGATAACTTAGTATATGTGCACCAACAAAAACCAACTGTAAGCGAAATCGAAGCTGCGTACTGGAAGTAGGAAAGGGAGATAGTATTATTGGCTGGTTGCAATTCATCAGAGCTCAAACGGTTGTTTGAAATTGGCTTGTGATTTGCTTACTTGAATGCCTCCTGAATGTTGATAGTATGCTGCTTGACTTAATGTTACATAGAGAACTACTACTCTAACTAATGTTTCATTGCATTCGTTCTCACTCGGCCTAAATCTAAGACCATCAGGCAAGAAAGTCTATCTTGGCAGCAGTACGTCACAGATGGTAACCCTCCGCACGATACTCAGCTTCCTAATACTTGCAACGTGATGGTCTTTGTTGCTTAAACGGGGAAAAACTTCTATCAGATCTGTCGTGAGCATTTGAGCTCAGATGCTCTTGACGAAACGAAAGCTGGCTGGGCTGGGTACTGAGAGTGATTGTATCACTATGCCCGACTGGGAGATCGGCAATTACTGAATGCCTCTTTTTGAACTCTTTCGACCCCACGGCACTGTACAGACACCAACCTTTGACGATTACAGAATGCACCGCTTCGAATAGTTTTGATGGAGGGGTGGATAAGGACGATATGAGTGACATCATCATTGCATTGGAAGAATTCTGAATCTCACACACTTCCATCTTCCGTCCATCATGAGCATTTTCGTGATGTGGACCGATTCCACGATCAGAAGATACTCACCTACATACTGGTATGTACACGTACATTAGAGATACTTAGGTAGAGTGTTGTCGTCACTTTACATAAAATAGGTCGGAACCATGGCGAATGACCCCCTATGATGACCTCCACACCAACCAAAAGCCATGGATAACAGCACCCACTCCTCCTCCTCCTCGTCCCAGCCTAACCAGGCGGCTTCTGCTGCGTCTTTACCGACCAATGCTGCCGCCACCACCAACGGCCCAGCGGCGTCTGCCGCCACCAGCAGCAGCACCCAAAAACGAGCACCAAATCCACAACAGGCCCAACTAATCAAATTACGAGATGCAAATACCAAATATAAAAATCTGTTAAAGTTGGCAAAGGAGCGGATTCAGGAACAGGAAGGTTTGTTGGATGAGAGACGATGTGAGTTGATTTTTAATTGGGGCTGCACTATGTCTTTTTTAAACGTACAACTGAATTATTGGAGCTGTTGTGTTGTCTTATGATTTGTATGCTTCATTTATTGTCTATTATTGTTTGCTAATCACATCTCTCTCTTCTATGCTTTCATATTCGATATTATTTTATTTCCTATATCTGTCAAATAATCGATGATACAAATTGGCAAAATTTTGATGCGGCCCGACACAACACATTATTTTATCAATCTTCAACTCAATACAGCCGAGGTAAAGCAATTAACCACAAAACTAAATGAAACCACAGAGCAATATGACGCACTAAAGTATAATGTCGGGGGAACAGGTGCCTCATCTACAATAGACCTCAATGATACAACCATCGTCCGTGTATGTCAACGAATCAAAGATGAGTTAATAGATGACAACAATGCCGAGAATCATGACGATGCTACTGATAACAACAACATGGACACCACAAATGATGATGGAGACGACAACTATGAAATATGGGCACTCATTGAATACGAAACTGCCAATCCAGACGGGACCGATGCTTTGAATCCACTCAATGCACCATCCTTCAAACGTCACAAGCAGTGGCAAAAGTTTACCAATGAATCTGCCTTATCGGATTACATCCGGCGTGATACGGGGGAGCCATTAACACTGCCCCCGTATTCATTGAGTCCGGAACAATCACAGAAAATGGCAGAGGAGGCGAAAAAGTCCGTGGCGTCTATATCGGAAGAATTTCGTCGGTTTCGTGTGAGGGCCGAGGTGGCCAAGAAGCAAGCGGATGCGACAGTGCGAGCATTGCATACCAATAGTGTCCAAACGACACGAATGAGAATAGAAGGACAGGATATAGAAAGTGAATTGAAGCAGGCCAAGACAGATCATGCCCAACTTGCATCCTTACGAGCTGAAATGGCCGAGCAGGAGGCAAGGTGGAAGGAATCCTACGATTTACTAATGGCGGAGAATGAAAAGTTGAAGAGTTCAGGTGCCGAGGCATTACTCGCGGCACAGTGGCGTCATCGGTATGAATCATGTCTCAAAGAAAAAGAGGCGGCTCTCACGTCGTTGGGAATGGAGAAGGAGAAAGTTGCCGAGTTGCAAGATCAAAAGAAAAAGACGGATGCAGGCAAGTATGAGGCCAAATATAGAGATTTGAAGGAATCATTCCGACTATATCGCAAAAAGGCAAAGGAAATATTTATGGCGCAACAGCAGGGCGAGACTGGGTTTATGCCAACATTGCATGATTCTGGTGCAGAGGGGGCAAAGATTTCATATTTGAAGAATTTGATGGTGAATTACCTAGGTTCGGATGCGGCGTGTAGAGAGCATATGGAGCCTGCGATTGCGACTGTGTTGAATTTTACGGAGGATGATTTGTCGAGGATAAAACAGCAGAAGGAGCAGAATGAGAGTTGGTTTTGAGAGAGATGTTCGCATTTTGGAGAGAGTGTGATGGTTGGAGATGACCCTTGACGTTATCGCTCCAACTCGTCGTTCTCTCCATCCTAACAATGAGAAGCCCGACTGCAAACACACAGTCTATAAAATTACAATGCATGACAATAAGATAAAGTCAACTCTATCAACGCTGTCATCTACATATGTCGGCACGAAGAACCGAGCCACCAACACCACGTGCCAGCGACATTGAAACACAAATGCCTGATTCAAGTGATGCTAGCACCAGTATCGAAGAGGAGGAGCCAATAGGAGACAATAATGTCGCAGAGAATGTGTTAGCTACCTCTGCTCATCATGATACACTCGAAAAGGTGACAGAAGCGAAACTAGAACCCGCTACTTTCAGTTATCCGCCGCTTCCTCTCCAGATGATTCAGGGGCAGGCGGAAGATGCTTTGCTGCAGGAGAAACGGTTCAAGACTCGAGGAGGGTTGGAAATATTAGATGAAAATGCAGAACCACCTCTTCCTCTACAAATGACCTGTGAAGATGACATCAGTATCCAGAAACTGAAACGATTCAACACCAGAAGGAAGGTGGCAAATCAGCCTAGCAACACTATCCAGGACATCGAAAGTCAATCCCCAATATCAGAATCTCAACATCATCCCACTCCGAGACCAACTCCATTGAGAAAACGGCCAATCTTTTTTCCGATAGAAGCAACCCCGGTAACAGAAACGCAAACGTCGAACACTGGCAGAGAGGTTAGACCATCCTCTATCACGTACGCTGAACCAATTGCCGACGAGACAAAGTGGAACCGATTGACAAAGATTGCAGCCTGGTCATTGATCCTAATTGCTGTCATTATTTCTGTTGTAGTAACTGCCATCATCGTTCCACGTGACAGGGACAGGGAAGATCGACAAAGACCAGAACCTGCCTATCCCAAATCATTCACCTCGAAACTCGATTGTGAGGTCTTGTCTCAAGGTGCTTTCTTTGACTCTGACTGCCACACGTGCACCCATTGCGTTGGGACAGACAATGAAACTGCAGTAATCACACGTGACCGAGAAGAAGGTCAAATTCAGTTCTTTTCAAACCGCAAGGGAAGCTTTGTTGCTGTTGCTGGTATGCAACTTCCAAGGATGTATGTCGAGCATATTGAAGTATCTGAAGATATTGTTGCCCTCTCCGATCCTTGGGCAGGGCGCAATCGATCGTACAGAGGAGTTGTGTACCTGTATGAAAGATTAGACGGCAAATGGCTCAATCTCGTCAACATAACTCCCTCAATCATTGTCGATGGTGCCGAATTTGGTAGCGCTATAAGTATTGACAAAGATTTGATGGCAGTGAGTGCACCAGGCGATGACTTGGGTGGCTCAGTCTTCGCGTATCGACGAGTCAAGGAGGGTGTATGGGTACAGGAAGCAAAACTAATAGAAGAACATCCTGGAAGAGAGTTCGGGAGCGACGTTGCAACGAAGGGCAATATACTCGTAGTGAGTGATGAATGGGTAAACAACGATGCTGGTGCTGCATTTGTCTATCTCTTCAATCCAATATCTAGATCATGGGAGTATGCTGAGACTATATCCAACGATGATTGTGCAGACAGATTCGGATACACTATTGCATTCGCCCATGATCAAAGTGGCTTGTTAGGCCTACTAGTTGGCTGCCTATACACCAGAAATGAAACAGGAGCGGTGTATTACTACACAATGAATGATGCCAACGCAACATTTCAACTGAGTCAAGAGATCATGACATTCAACGGACTTGCTTTACCAGAGCTGGGTGGAAAGATTTTTGTTGACAATGATAACTTCATGGCTATTGGAACTGGTAACAGCAACGTCAACGGAACAGTATTCATCTTTACAAAACTAGGCAACAAGTGGAGAGAGGTCGCAGCCGTTGATGCACCCGACACCACCAAAAGTTTTGGACGTGCCACAGGCATTTCTGGCGATAACATCTTCATTTCATCCATGGGGAATGTTCATTCATTTCAGCTGAACAAGACGTCTTGCTTAGCCAAGAAGGCCGGCCAAATACAAATTGAGTCAACCGTGCAAGAATGATGAGGATTCAATTAAATTTTATTCAGTGGTATTTAGAAGATGATAGTCATCTCTACTCTTTCCTTTTGTCATTTTTAAGAACATGAACAGTCTACGCATGCTTACCACCCTTCTTTAATTGTTGCATTTCTTCTTCATCCTCATTTTCAATTTGTGTTCTCCATGCATCATCTGGAAGCTCAGCAATATGATGCACTCTCTTACTCATGACGAATATCCACATACAGCCAAGCGTACTCAAGACTAACTGTAACGGGAAGTAAGCGTCCCTGCCGCCAGTGCAGACTTCACTCCCGTCTTCGCCGACCGAACAGACTGGGGGGATTGTAAACTGACCAATCATGTACATGACGACCGAAGAAGGCCAAGTGCCTCCAAGATTACCGAAAGTATTCAGTAGTGTCATGTAACTTCCACCAATGGCAGGATCGACACGATGGGCAAAGAAGGTCATCTGCGCATTGAATTGTAAGCTATGAACGATAGCCTGGAGTGCTGTCGATGCTATAAGAAGACCCCAAAAGATGAGCCTTGAAGTTGTCTCTCCCCCAATCAAGCTTGTATTACCTCCACGGAAGGACCGTACTGTCAACAGCATTAACACATCCACCAATGCAACGACTGTAACTCTGAATTTGTATGCAAACATGAATTGTTTGAGTGGATGCCCTTGCCAAATTTTAGTACCAATGATGGGTACTAGAATTCCGAGCGGTAAAATGATTGTAGGACTGAGCAATGCCGTAGTTTGTTTGGATAATCCAAACTCAACTGCCTTGAGAAATTTCACATTGTCAGAAAGAGCACATGGAAGTCTGTATGTTAACAGAATGAGAATGAGCGACTGTACCGCTGGAAGCTTGACAACACTCCACAGTCGTTTATATGTCTCCATAATTCCAATCTCGTATGCGTCTATCTCATGTTCGTCATCATCATCATCATCATCTTCTTCTTCCTCTACACCATTTTTCGGCATCAGAGTTTCCATATCTGTATTTGATTTATCACCACCACCACCACCACATCCAATGGTACAACAATCCCCACCCTCAATACTCATATCAACCTCCTTCTTAAACAACCCCACAAATACAGTAATCACCAACATGAAACTCCCCATAAACTTGACAAATCCACCAAGACTGACCAATCCAGTCCCAGGTCGACTCGGCAATCGCAACAATGGTCTCCATAAATTCTCACTACTCTCCACATCATTCAGCGCCAAAAACCCCACATAACTTAAAAAATAGCCAATGTTCTGTCCAATGCTATTGCAGATTGGTCCCTTTCCCCGATTCTTTCGTGATAGCATGGTCAATGCCCATCCATCCACGGCAATATCTTGTGTTGCCATTAAAAAGTACAATGTAAAGAAGAAGAATGTGACTCCCTGTACATTCATGGACTTTGCCGCCTGTTCGACTGTAGTTGCCGCCGAATCCACAACACTACTACCATCCACCACACTCCCAACAACACTATTAATACTATTATTATCCAATCCCAACTCCTGCTCCACATACCCACTCCCAAACACCATCAACATGCCCGCAATCAATTGAATCGGAACCAACCATGACTTTCGTCGTCCAAACCGTTTCGAGAAACAGGCATCTACTATTGGTGCCCATAGTAACTTTAATGAGAATGGCCATGAGCACAATGCAAATATAGCTTGGGCATTGTAGGCTATTTTGGTAAGTTCCGCAAGTGAATTCGATGAGGCAGAGTTGATTGCCGCATCGGCAGCAGCAGTGGCAACATTGTGATGATGGACCGAGGAAGCGAGCATTTGAACCTTTTGTTGGATTAGGAATGGGATTGAGGCGGAGAGGCCCATTGGTATCCCTTGGAGTGTGTAGAGGGCGAGGAGGAGGGCGTAATTGAAGCGATCGTCGTGGTCGATTGGAGTTGGAGGAGGGAGGCCACTACCAGCAGCGGGATTGTTGTTGTCAATGATGGTGGAGGAAGTGTGAGGGACGCTAAGATGAGATTTCTTCATGATGGCTGCTGCTGCTGTTGCTGTGGTAGGAGGAGTTGCTCGTGCTCGAGATCTTAATTGTCCTTGGTATAGCCCGCCTTTACTGTTGTTGATGCTTTCAGACATATCTATTATTGTATGTGCTCTTTGTTATACAGAGAGAGAGAGCGAGATCGCAGTGTTGTATTTGTTGTTGTTTGGCACTGTCTTCGGCTTATTGTGCCCTTCGATAGATGATAACGTCTCTTTCGGTAGCTTGGTTGCTCAATGTTTCCCTATGATGTGAACGTCATGGTTGTGGTTGTGTGGAGATGTCGATGGAGATTTTGGATTTTCATTTTGGAAGGATTTTGGGTAAACGTAGGGGAAATACAGGTATGTTACCTAATGATATGTGGTCATTCCCAGGGGTTAATTAATAACCCCTGGTCATTCCTATATTGCGTTGAAGTTCCAGTAAGTTCTATCGTATTATGAACGTAAGTTCCTCCGAGAGTCGTGAGCTAGCTGAATTTACATTGAAGTCCCGGGAAGAAGTTCAAGTTGGCTCTACCTAAGTACGTGGCTATTTAACAGCGCACGGAATAGATGGATGGATATAAAATCTAAGCTGCTTGATTGTGTGGATAATGGATACCATTCTCCTTGGCGACTCGTCTCCTTATCTCTATTGCACTTTTGTAGAGATCCAGAGCAACTTTGATTAGGCAGCTGTTTTGAACGAGTATCATTCTCATGGTTTTCTTGAGTAGAACATACTTATGCTAAAATGAACTCTCTCAACGAATTGTCAATTGATATCTTTCACTGCTTGCCAGAATTGGAAAAAAACGGTCCTCTTGTGTCTCTAAATCTTGATAGATGAAAAGTAGTTGATGAACGTTGACGTTGCTGTGCAGTTGAATATTGTGCATTGGGTGTGGCAGTGGCTGGGTATCCTAAGTTCTTACTTTAACTTTAATATTCTAAAAAACATCGCTACAATGAACAACTTGATTGAGTAAGTTCAACCTCCTGAACTCTAACGGTGTATAGTTCAAGTGGATAAAACTACATTCTTCTACTACCTCTTCGAGGAGTAGGACCTATTGCGAAACATAGATACAATATCATCAAGATCGTTTAATGGATCATCGAACTCTTGATCCAACTCATTCATCAAATCTTCCATGAGCACGCTTGGATGACTTTCGAACGAAACGCAGGTCCTTCGAGAAACCTTGCCTGTATCATTCTCTGCTTCTTCCTGTGATCGAGGAGGACTTGAGGGATGAGAATCGTCATGGCATAGGTTCATGATGTCTGAGTAATCCACGTCCTTGAGAGTGAGTGACGCCTTGAGCACTCCGGGAATAGAGTAGTACATGAATGGGTCTGTGACGGAATAGAAAGAGATTGCAAGGAAAGAGATGTGAGATACGTTTTCAAGTGAGTAGATGATCTTGCTTGAACAGGACAGCCCACCATAACACCGGGCGCTGCTCACCACTCTTTTGCAATGACTTCACGTCCTGCTCATCCATCTGGCTTAAATCGATCTCTCGGTCATGTGCTGGATTGGGAGATACATCTGTTTTTGTTGGAATGATTATGGCGGAAGTATCATCTTCCTTCGGGGCCGTATATTTGCTGCTGGCAACCATCTTGCTTGTTTTTAGGAGCGTTCCAAGTGAGTTATGGCTGGATGGGCGGGTTGGGTGGTGGGGTTCGGCAACGCTGAGCGATGAGCATGGACAGTGAAGTGAAAGAGACACGTAATGTGTCTCTTGAGAGACAGTTTAGGTTCAGCTCAAGCTGCAAAAAGTGCCAAAGGAAGGGGCTAAGCGGGACTAATAAGTCAAGTACCATACCGGATAACAGATTTTGCACACTCCATCAGAACCTCGTGCGATGGGGACCACTTGTGAGCGAACCGCGACTTCAGCTGCTTTACAATACTTCAAAGGAAACCGCGCGCGACTCAGCTTCAAGCATCTTACAGATGGCGATCAGAAACAGCGATAAAACAGATGGCCTTGTTGGTAAGTATTGATTGATTGTGATTGGATGAATGGCGAATTGCTATGACCTCCCATGTAGTTTGAAGTATTTTATCACCGGAAGACTCAAACTGCGATCAAAGGCATCTGTACCTAGATAGGTACTTCTGTGCATTTTACAACTTTCAATTACAGACTTCTTGCTTCAACCCAAGCAACTCCACCGCTGGCATATGTACACAAGTATATTATCTGTTTGATGTTGATGTAACAACTTATTGCAGCTCTGATTCATCTACTATTGATTTATGATGCCAACAAACCTCATCGCCAGTTTCAACGCGCTGCTTGTCGGCGGTGGTGCCAGAAAAGAAAGAAGTTGCAATGCCACGAACCACAACCGCCGTGATGGTAATGAGCTGATAGAGGAGTGGCCTTGTCGTAGCATTATTACTAAGAAAGGGAGTTCCAAGAAGCCTCCCTCTTCCAACGATGTTAAAGTAAACTACTCGGTTCCGCTCCGTCAAGATGGTTCTGGTGACCTTCCAAGAAGAAGTTCTGGTAGTAGGCAACAACATCGATCAAATGCCAAGAGGCTGGCGCTAGATGATCATGACGAGTCATCTTGTGGCACCTCAGTCGATTCAACTCTCTTCAACAGTGTGAATTCCGGCGGTGTAAGTTGCTATAGTCTGAATGACATGCCATCAATTGAGGGTAGTGCTCGCAGTATCACTAGCAGAAAATCCATCAACACTGCTCCCGGTCTCTTTCCTATAACAAGAAGACGTGGCATCAATCATGATAGACCTACGAGAGCATCACGCCCAAGGAGTGGCATAGCTTCGACCTCTTCCAAGGCATCCGTAAAAAAGAGTGTCAGGTTCTCAGAAGAAGCACCATCACTTCATTGTTACGTCCCCATAGCCACTAACACGCACTATTCTGCTCGCGATGATGACTACTTTCGAAACTACACCATAACTTTGGCGCGAGGTGTGCTAAGATTATTACAGACTGAAGCGGTCCGCGATGAGTCATTTGATGCATTGACCGGCTTGCCGTCGGCTCAATGCTTGCGGCGCTACCTAAATCATCCCAGCATCCCAGCCGAAGAAGTAGTGGGAATTGAAGATCTTCTTGCCGGTACAGGCGTGGCCGCAGCTCGAAAGCGCCTGAAGAAGGTACAGGCAAAACAAGTATTGGCCGAGCAAAGACGCCAACGACAGTTAGGTTCGAACGACCCGAAGGCGTTGGCCCGATCTCTGAGGAAGACGTCGACTATATCTTCTAATATTGCGAGATGTCGAGCCGCCTACGCATTAGCCATGGAGGACCGAGTTCCGAGTTGGTAGTGATTGGGGTTTATCGCTCATGAATACAATAGTGCCTCGCTCGTTTTGAGTTGTTTTGGGTCTATTCTGGATGAGGCGAGATAGAGTGTGTGGCATGATTAGATGCCTCTTGATATGGATGTGATCTTCTTGATTTGTCCAAATATAATCTCTAAAGATGTTGTCAAGGCGAGCAAGTGAAGCAAGCATTCATTTCCATTTCACCTCCCTCACGACGGACACATCTGCTTTGAAGAGTTTAACGAGTTCTTGGATACAGTATAAGAATGTTAGTTGACTAAGATAAGTCCATCTGATCTATACAAACAGCTGAAATAAGACCTTGATATAGCATACCATAATCAACCTCTACCGACACTAGAAGATGATGAACCACTAAGACATCATACCGAAGTACATCGTGCAGCAACGTTACATGTAATTCTTCATAGACTATTCTAGCACCTGGTGAAGAATCGGAAGTATGTGCATGTTCATTATTTTAAGTAGTGACATTTGGAGATGTATTAGTCATCGTACTGGACTCTGCGCTGGTTGCAATGATCCTCCAAACAACAGCAGATACAATTGCTGCTGCACTTACTGCCACATATTTTCCCCACCAAGGCTTTTGTCGCACTGCAAGCATCATTTGATTATTCAATTTCATGAATTCTCCACAATTTTCGACTATTACCGCGAAATGTTCTTTTGCGACTGAATCATTATCTAATAGCGAATCATATAAATCAATGAATTCACGTCGTCTACTTGATCGTCCTCCCTTGGCAGTGCCTGTAACGTCCTCAAATACATTCGTGGCACTTTCACCAAACGCACGCTCTACACGTGGTTTGAGCATGGCTCCTCCGCCAATCACTAGCGGCCCATGTAGAATGAACGCCGCCGCTACACACTCAACATCGTTGGCAGCTTCCAATCGCTGTACGTATTGCTTTGCAGGTTCAGTTGTCCACGATTTTATGATACTCTTCCATTCTTGCCCAAGAAGTGCTTGTAAATCATTTTCATAGCCAGAGTTGAATGAATACCCGAGCTTCTTCACCTTGTCCACAAGTAATGGTTTCTTATCATCACTATTATTGATTAGCTCATCCATTCGTTTCTCTAAAGCAGCAGTGGCAACATAGAACTGACCTAAAAGCTCGGCATAGCAGCATCTGTCGGATAAAAGACCAGCAGCGAGAGTTGCTGTACGTAATGCCTGTCCAGTTGTGTGGCTGGAGCGTATCTCATCCATGCATGCACGGAAGAGACCATCCGTCTTGCCTTGATTACGGACTCTATCGGTTTGTTCGTCTTCGTTGCCACTCATCGTATTGCCTATATATGTAACTTCATGACCATACTTACACCATGCCATCATCATCGAGCGAGCGAGCTGGCAGGAAAGAACAAGAACAAAAGTGTTCTTGGGGTTTTCTTTTCCTTCTTTCCCTCTTCGCCAAGAATGTTGTAGAGCTGAATATCTTAGTTTGTAGAGGCTAGAGGCTAGAGTAAGATAAGTTAGTCGTCGCCCACGCATGAAACTGCTACGATGCTGCATTCAGAATACATCAATATTTCAAACACAACTAAAATTTAGAGCCCAAAGAGCCTACGGTCACACCAGTCATCTGTTATAGAAAGCAGCTCCGCATCCAGAGGAAGCTTTCCCATCCGAACAAAGTTACTCTTGATATTAAGAAGACCCTCACGACCGTCACTCGATCGCAGGGAATGGGTCAAGTTAATCGGACGATGAGATTCTACCGACGCCGCCAAAGGAACCAACGCAGCAGCTTTTTCGGTCGAACATTGCTCATTATGAACTTGTACATCCTTCTGACCAGTTATCGCGAGGCAATGGCAAGTTATATATTCTTTCAAAGCACCCTCGACATCATATGCCATGTGCTCACGCCACCACTTCGCAGGCTGCTTTACCAAACCACACTGCATCGAAATGAAATCTGGGTCTCCCTCTGCATGGACTTTCTTCATAAGAGATTCATATTGTTTGACAAGTTTGTCTTCTGTGACTGCACTACGCAAAATGAATCCCTTCACACCTTTCTCCATCTGCACATCAGCAAGAATAGTTTCTCTTTGCAGTTCCAAAGCCTTTTCCAGGGTTTCACCAAACCCAGCGTAGAATATGCAGCCGAAAATATCTGTCAACCCTGCCTTCTTTACCTCTTGACAAATAATTGGCATAATGATCGCCCCTTCGCTATGTCCCATTAAAACAATTTTAGACTTGTCAATACGAGGATGGGCAAACACATATCGAACAGCTTCCACTGCATCCAATACAATGTCCATCATACCCGTCCGATAGAATAAGTTCTTATCACCCTTCTTTTTACTCTTTCCTACTCCACGTTTATCATAGGATAAGACTGCAATTGCACGATCCTTCGGACGTTCTTCGGCCATATGTTTGGCGAATTGATTGGAAGTGTTGAGTTTTAGTTTCATTTGTGGAATGTCTCCATTGCGATCGATTGGGC
>Ga0209652_1002163_pt1 | contig 15461 bp, 16 predicted proteins | sample SaaInl74LU_5_DNA_FD_184641 | JGI IMG/M metagenome (GOLD analysis project Ga0209652, IMG submission 184641) | Marine microbial communities from expanding oxygen minimum zones in the Saanich Inlet - ESP_74LU_5_DNA (SPAdes) (version 2) | ecosystem: Environmental > Aquatic > Marine > Intertidal zone...
TGATTCACCCACCCCGATGCCTCAGAAGTTGACTGAATCACCCATGGCATTAGTCTTGAATGTGACGGAGAGCCCAGTTTCTTCCAACAGTACAGCAGCTCCTTCCAAAGAACCCACCACGGATGAACCAACGCCGTCTCCTTTCACAAGTGCTCCTTCCAAAGAACCTACAACGGATCAACCAACAAATATTCCAACTGTGGCAACGCCTTCTCCCACCTCAAGTGCTCCTATCACGGCTTTTACGACAGTTGAACCTACCTCCGCTCCTTTTAAAGCTCCATCAACTTCCAAGCCAAGTACGAACGAAACGATAGTTGCTCCTATCAGCACCACTAGTCCCACTACCAGTCCATCTAAATCACCCACAACAGAGGAGCCAACTGTTAGCCTCGAACCAACTCTGTCTCCAACAGAACAGTCACTACTCACAACAGGCCATGCAGCCTATGACGCTCAAGATGTTCATTTTTACCTCGTCTCAGACGATCTCTACGTGCGACAAGAATGGAAGAAACAATTTGGAAAATTGAGTAACAGCAGGGCAAGGTTCATGATTCATGTGGGAAGCGCCACTCCAATCTCCGAGGATTGTCCCGAGGAAGCGTATTCGAGGACTGAGACGTCGTTAAGTTTTAGTCCAGTTAGGACATTTTCTCTCCCAGGGAATGACGACTATCCGGTAAGTTTGACGAGGCGTGCATAGTTTTGCTCTTGATTGTGCTGGCTGTTTACTAATATCGTCCGTCTCTCTTTTGATAATATAGAATTGCCCGGACCGCTCTCTAGCCTGGAAACACTATTCGGATCATCTCATGAACGTGAACAAAAAGTATTGGTCTGACACGAGCAGATATCAAGTCAAACGCGATCCTGAACGACCAGAAAACTTTGCCTTCATATTCAGACGCACTTTGTTTGTAGGATTGAACATGGTGAGCAATGAAGGTGAAGACGAAACTGCCACGAGACTTGAACAGAATCTTCAATGGGTGTACGACAATGCAGAACCTCATGAGGACAACATTGATGTAATCTTCCTGACCGGTCATGGGCGTTTAAGAGATCTGCCTACCTTCCGGGATGCCATCATTGAGAAGAAGAAAAAAGAATGGAAAGATAAAATGGTCGTCTACGCACGACGAGCAAGTCAGTCGAAACTCTTCACGGATGTTGAGGGCTCAAAGAACTTTCACGAGTTAACTGTCGGAAGAGGTTACCCATTTACAGGTGTTCATCTTGATATGACATCAGCAGATGCGCCCAGGGTGGGATACCGTTATATCGATGGATCTCCCACCCCTGACGATAAATGATGATGTGATGTGATTCTTGTTTCGTAATACATAGTATATGCTTGTTGTGTTGAGATGAACACGTGGCAAGTTGTCGAACACTTGTCGTGTTCACCTGAATCAGAGAATGACGGTGGATCTCCCTCTCATGCACAAATATATGTTTTCATCTTGATCCACTGTACATGTAGCTGAATGTTTAACAGCTAAAGATAAATCATTGGATAGCAAATATTGTTGGAACAGCTACAATAATGTCTACTAGCTTAACGAAAGAAGTACAACAGCGTATTCAAAGTTGCAAAGTTCAAAATGACACTTGGCGTTGTATACTGCATCGTCGATTATCCACCGACACAGTTCTATCACCAACACTCGATGTAATCGACATAACATCCTCACTCGTCTTCTTTGTAATAGCCATCTCAACACGAGTACAATCGTCATCAGTATTGCAGGAAACCATCCTTCTTCTGGATAAAAACTGATTGAAATCATTTCGACAACGTGCATGTTGCCATTTGTAAAGCAACTGCATATCTTCTAGAGATAAATGATCATCACCTGTATCCTCTGATGTGGAGGGTGTGACCGTAATGGCAATTTGGTGAGGGATCTTCTTCTTCTTCTCACTTGCATCCGTTGTTGCATTATTATCACTGCCACTTCCTCTTCGTAGTGCAGATAAAACCTTGGTTTTGATCACTTTGGGACTGCAGGGCTTCTTCCTTGTTGACAACCCTTCCAGTCCTTTTGCCAACTCTTTCATTGAAAAGACACTCTCACTGAATTTCTTATTGCTGCTCTTTCTTTGATTGCTACTGCACCCTGATACAATATGCTCTTCTTGTTGTTGTTGTTCTTGCAGTTGCTGGAATTGCCTAGCCATGTACTCCCCTTCAATACAATAATCTTCCTCCGTCACCTCCATACCCATTTGAGACAAAGATTGATCTGGACGAAGTTCCGTCTCAATAGGTGCAGAGTGATACCCCACCGATGAGGAGGAGTATTGACCATCTTTAATGTCCACGTGAAAGTAGGTTGGTGGGGCAGACCCCGTCCGAACAGCAGGTGGTGGGCTCTTTTTTGGAGTAAATGACTTTCCAGATGGTGGAAGAGTTGATGATGCTGATCCCAGCGATGTTGCCTTCTTCAGTGAACCAGTAAACGAAGAAGGCTTGCGTGATGATGGTAACGTTAATGCTTGTGACTGTGTCGATATCGATTGTCGCAGCCGAATCCAATGTTTCTTCTTCTTGCCACCTATTATTCCCGACGATTGATGATGTGTAGCAGATGAGGTTGATGATGATTGCCTCATATTATTGCTCTTGTCAATCAACTTGCGCTCCACGCCAAAGTCTTCATAGGCTGTCTCTTGAGTATATTTGTAGTTGCAGTCGTAGGAAGAGCATGACGGTGGATGATGCTGAGAGATGATGGTCTTGTTGTTGTTGTTGGTTAGTAACTGATCTTGTGACGAGTAGGAATACAATGATGACTCGGCATCATCATTCCAAGAGTTGCAAGGGTCTAAAGCAGCCTTGTCTAACAAGTTTTCTCCATTCAATAATGCTGCTGCAGCTGCGGATGACGTATGTCTTGTACATTCCTCTACTACCCCATAGGAATCCTGACTGCTGGATAGTGATGGATTCGAACGAGTCTTGGGCATTGATTTCTTGCTGTAAAGAGGAGGAGAGGTACGATTTCGATATACTGCCTTCTTTCGTCCATTCGGATGTTGTTGTTGGTAGGATGATGACTCTACAACTCGAGATTGCTGATTGCTCAGCTTCATATGCGATGGAGTGCAGCAATACGAAGGTGCAACGGTGTTCATTTCCGTTATAGAGGAGGGAGATTTGCACGAGGCAATGGGACTGAGTAACATGTCTTTGATGTGACCTGATCCAGTGGATATGGTCGATTCGTTGGAGGTGGTTCGTTCCTGCTTGTCTAACGAAGATGGAAATAATATCCGATCCTTGTTGTTGCTGCTGCTTCGATTATTGCTGGTATTGCTTTTCATGTTGATGATGTGCATTTGATGCATCTCGCTTTGATGATTGGAGTCGACGGTTGTGTAGGACAAGACCACACAAGACTGGTGATGAGTAGATCTCTTATTGCATGCACCGTTTAGAGGTGTTGTGAATTCAAATTCAATCTTGATGCATCAAATCTATCAACTCGTGGATAGCAGGTACTCGCACGGGCCGGAGTGTAACGGCAGAATGGCAGCATCACGGACATACAGGAAAGAATGAAGAGCGATCGGGTGGGCGGAGTTGTTTGCGGTGTCATGTAAACCGAGGTTTGGCATGCGGGAAATGAATTTTCTGCAGTCGTGAGGGGCTGAAAAGGTCGTAGTGACATCTCGGACAGTTTGGGGGCTCAACTTTGTTTTTGCACAACATGTCCACCATGACAGAAAATCGCACGAATCGATGCGAGCAAACAAGATCGCTTCGCATTTTGTGGTCAGTGGTATGTAAGTCATTGCACACAAATAAATCGATGTTCCTCTCGCCCGCCTCTTCAGAGCTAAGAAGTTGTCTCCAGATTTAAACAATTGAAAAGTGAAAGATAGAGAGAGAGACCACAAGGTACAAGATAGGCAGATATAATCAATCATCATGGCTCAATCAAACAACGAAGGCGAGAACCCCTCCACACCCCAACGAACAGGATTGGCCCACCGACGTCACCACTCCATTGCCAATGATACCATCAATGACATTGTCGGCGGCATGACCATTCCCACTCCCCACTCTGCTCCCCGCATAGGCCGATCTACCAACGCTGCCGCAACTGGTCATCGTGCTGGTCGTCACAGTCGACACGCCACACACTCCCACATTGATCTTCTCGAAAGTAGCACCATTATGGACAACGACGATAACGGAATGACCACCGACTGGTCCATCGGTACTTCCAACAAACATTCCTCGGCAATGGCCATGGCACAATATCTAGACACTGTCGAATCCTCCGATCAAATCCACGACGACATTTGCTCTTTTTCCGATGTCAATTTAGACAATGCCGAAGCGGGCAAAAAGCATCATCATCATCATCATCGACATACGCACAGTTCCGACAGCTTTACATCCAATGGCAGCAGCAGTAGTAATAGTACGACACCGCGGAGAGCACGACGAATGTACTATTTACTGCCCATGATGTGGAAACATCGCTACCCAATCATCGCATGCATGACCACTTTTTTGGTATGTGTGATTGTCATTTCGGCAAGTGTGAAAAGTTCCATGAATGATGTGAAATCGGAGGGGAATAGTAATTGGAAGAAGGATGTGCCAACAACGATTATTGTGGAGACGGAGGAGGAGATGGAGGCGGTGGGTCCCCCTTTGGAAATTAGTAGTGATAGTAGTGGTGGTGGTGGGAAGGGAACGATTCATCAACCGCAGCAGCCACCACCACTGCAAGAAGATGAAGATGGTGGTGGAGCATTGATACTTGGACCTGGAGGATCGTATCAAGATGAAACTACCACGTCATCTCCGCGTACACCCTGCATGACTTCTACCGAATGTGAAACACGTGCCGACTTACTTGGGTTCCCCACCTACGAAGAAGGACCGTTTGTTCAAAAGGGATGTTATTACGAAGGTAGTGTCGTGTATTGGGGGAAAGGTGCTACAACTACCAATGATGATGAAGAGGAGAATGATTTAACTTTGGAGGAGTTGGCGGCACCGTTAGTGGCGGAGGATGATGGTGGGAATAAGAAACGGTTATGGTGTGATGAGGATCAGGTGAAAATTGGACTTGATAAGCTTGCTGCGGCATTGTCGATTGCAGAAGGAACTATTGATGCTGAAGAAAATGGGAATGGGGATACTACTACTGTCAATGTGGAAGATGTTGTATTTGAAGAAATTCAAGAAGGAGGAGATGGTGAGGATGGTGTGGCGGTTGTCGGTGAGCCTTTAACTATAGAAGAAGATACTGTAGACGAAGAAGGTGGTGCATTGACTGTTGGGGCACCACTTCAAATTGAATCCAATCCAGATGATGATATTAACGCAGAGTGGTATGCCACCGATGCAGAACTTTATATATCACTTTTGTTGGAGGGAATGGGACCTCATGAGACTGCAATGAAATTCTGCGAAAACAAGGAGAAATCACTGTGCAATTATAATGAGTACTGTCCCGAAGGGAAATCTACAAGAGTGTACCAAGGAGGGCCAGAGGGTAACTGGATTGACAACTCTGCTGAATCAGAACAATGGGCACCAGTGCTAGCTCACAGCAGTCAATCAGCTGGAGATAAATGGGTGCAAGTGGGTAAAATCGTAGATGGCGGTGATGCATCCGAAAATTTTGGACAGTGTTGGACATACGAAGATTGGATGAATCGGGGTGATGCTAATGTGAATGTGGAGGATGACGTGGAGGAATCGCATCGGAGATTCTTTTTATGCTGTGACAATTGATTCTTCGAGGAGTGAATCATTGGAAAGATGAGGAAAAGTGTAAGCTGATGCGCACATTAGCATTACTTATGGGACTGAATGAAGTTTTTATTTATTGTTGAAATTTGTATAACAAGAAAACGTTGCAATTGTGTCATAATACGTTTCTGTTTTCATTGAGATAATGCAGTAGATCAGTGACTAGTACCTCTACGCCTTTCTACTAGTCAGTGCATAGTGAGTAGTTCGGTCGCTTTGGTCGAGGTGTGGATGGGTGGCCCCCACCGACATCTTCTCTTCCTTGTCGGTTGGTCGTCTCCTCCAGCAAGAATATCATGGTTCGGTTGTCCCCATCGACGTCGTCTATTCCTTGGCGGCTGGACGGCATTGCATGCAGGGAGAGCATCATAGCTCGGTTGACATTTACGATCGAGGATAGACGTGAACCAGGTCGCGATATGTTCCTTGGCCTCAGACCAGATCAGGTTCGCCTCTTCCTCTTGTATCTCAACAAGTTTGACGCCAACCCTGTTGGAAAGCAAAGAAACTGGTTGTCGCAAGAGAACACGAACCTCATTGAAAGGCATTCGGTTTGTAGTGATGTACGCTTTCACGCCTTCGTAAATGAGTTGAGTCTTGAAGTTGGAGTGAAGTTGGGAACAATTCTTTGAAGGGTTTGTAAAAGGCATGCAGCTGGCGAGACTTGGTTGAATCTCTAACTTCCTATCACATCCACTATGCCAGAGAGCCAACATAGTGGAAATCTCCGTCTCATCCTTTTGGCTAACGTCTTCCCCGTCAATAGACATGATCTTGTCTCCAGGACAAACCTTGGTGGCCAGGACACTTGACGTCCGAACCTCCTTGACAAAAGTTTCGTCATTATTACTCGAAAGGGAAATGCCCAATGTTCCGTCAGGAACCAGGACTGTCAAGCTCTGCCTGTAACGTTGCATTTCTTGCTGATGCATACAGTAGGATTTCATAACACTGACACTTTCCCTAGGTAGTTGATGAGGGTAGCTTTCTACATCAGCCCACCACTTGGAGAATTCTGAACTTTCGATAAATGAACTTTTCAATTCAATTGCGTGCAATTTCAGGGCAGACCACCTGTTGGTAGTACTTATTTGTCCTAGGCCTGAATGCATAAACGCATGTTGGAGTTCCCCCATCTCCTTTTCTTCCCCTTTCCACATCAATTTGTTTCGTTCTTGCTGGTGATATTGCATTACTTGTGTATCTGTGCTAACCTTGCGCGTGAATGCACTCTTTGTTGACGTGTTGAATGGTATAGGTGAAGGCATATTATCAGAAACGACGCTGCTTCCGCTAGTGATCGCCGCAATTCCGTCTGTTTTGTCCAACAAAGGAGAGCTATGGTCAATATTATCATCAACCCTGGCAAAACCCGGAGACGCTGCAAGAGAGCGATCGATATCTTTGGAGGAAGAATTGCCACGTCGGGAAGGAGGAATATTTGCGGTCATGACCACATCATCAACATCATTGTTTTGGTCTGATCCATTTTTTATCCTCTCAGCCTGGCGCAGACAGGCTACCAGTTTGTGCTGCTCTAGCCATCTACGCTTGATGCAATGTACCTTCGGCATTTTATTAGTGGTTTATTCTGACATATATAGTGGCTAGTTCTCTTCTTGTTCGTTCATGTACTGCATTGATCTCTCGCTGGCTGAGCTTCGTGATTATCGTTATGAGCGGCTTCTTCGGGTTCGCGGTTCATTTGCGGGGATACGCCCTAACGCACCAGAATATACAAGATCCTGCGTAGGAACTCTGCATGTACAATGAATCATATGATTCCTATCGCTGATGGTGTCAAACTGTTGAACGGGCAGAAAAGGTACAAACTCACTTCTTCCTGGCGTCTGCTGCCAGCGCACATTCAGTGTCCAGACGATAGAATCATATCTAATTCATATCTAATTCTAGCTCCAAATCTGTTGTGCTGATCTCTCAGTGTAGCACCGTTATCGGTTCCAAGAAAAGACGCCTTTCTTGGGAGCTGTGCTGATGCTGATGCAATTTATGTATACGTACAAATACAAATAGAAAGTTAAACCACTATTGCAGAATTCATATTGAAGAAATAATAAAGGGGACTAGACTGGTATGTATGAGACTCTTCATTGAACTCAATCATATTTAATGCATACTTAGTTAACTCTAGAACATGTATATTTTACATAGGCATAGGCAGGATATTGCACTGGCTTATTACAAAAAAGACATTACTTACGCACTCCAGCAAAAGCAGCCTTGCGCGCCAAGTTGATATTTACTTCAACTTCACCATCTTTTGGTTCCTTGCAAGACACAAGGATCTGCCTTGCAACCTCGTATGCATAGCAGGCGTCTTCACGGCTTTCAAACACACCAATGTAGCGCGATTTTCCTGCGTAGTAAAGTTGGGCTTGCCATTTACCAGAAGGTCTCACGGTGACACCACGCGGTAAGGTCATCTCCTTCCCAGCGACCTTCCTATCGGACTTTTTGACTGCAGCAATTGCCGCGTTGATCTTATCATTTTCCTGAGGATCAAGCTTTGACTTCTTGAAGACGTCACTCTTCCTCTTCTGCCATCCTTGTTTGGCAGTGTTGGATCTTTGTTTGGAAGTCTTGCCTTTTGTGGCTCCGGTCGAAGCTTTCGAAGCAGCTCTTGCACCACCTGATTTGGTCGGAGATTTCGGAGTTGATTTAGCACTGGACGCTTTCGCTTTGGCGCTGGATGCTTTCACACTTGACGATTTGACGCTGGGCGCTTTCGCAGTTGATGCGGGTTCGTCTTCATGTTGCATCATATGCTTGTACCCACTACCCTTGGCAGTTGGCTTTCTTTTCCTTCCCCGCATTGAAGTTTCTTCTACCTCCGGCTCATGCTCCACTACCTCTTCCCTCACTTCCTCTCCGTAGCTCTCAGCAGACAAAGAGGTGTCTTCAGATTTGGCACCCTTGAGTTCCTGCAAAGCCTCTACGATGGAAGTTTCTTGAGAAGTCTCGGCAACGGATGTATCCTCAGCTTTTGCAGCTGGTGCCACTGGGGCGCTGTTTCCGAACATGGCCAAAAGAAGATTGGCTGCTTCATCTCTAGAAATATCGGCTGCTGTTCTCTCCTCTGTTTTCTCTTCTACTTCTATATTTGCTTCCTCTCCCTCATCGGAGGAATCCTCCTCCTCGCTGCTCTCTTCATCACTTTCTTCTTCTGAGGACGAGTCTTCGTCAGCATTTGCTGCGGCAAGCATCTTCTGCCTAATCTCCCATTCAACTCGTTCAGCAGTATACGTATGCGTAGCGATGGACGAATCTTGCTGGTAGTATGCCCGCCCAGATGGAGCAGTAGCAGTGCCTTCCATGAGCGTCCTCTGTTCCTTTGCCTTCTGCCACGCCATCTTGGCCGCTTTAGATCTTGCGGAAGCAGTGTAAGGCTTCTTTTGAGATTTCTCAGCAGATTCAGGAGACTCGCCCAACATATCCTCCATCTTCCTTTTGCGCTCCCAGCCAAGTTTTGCAGCATTGGCCCTGTCGGCTGGATCGTATTCCTTGGACCTCCTCTTCTTAGTCGAGATATACGGTATTCCAGCCTTTTCCGCTTCTTTGATACGCTCCCAACCCAATTTGGCTGCTTCGGAGTGAGTGAGGCTCTTTGTCCCAGCTGCCCCTTGCTTTCGCCTCGTCTCCCAGCCTTTCTTGGATGCTTTGCTTTTCTGCTGCCACTCATCCGTATCCTCCACTTCCACCTTTGTTGCAGTTCCTGCCAATTTCCTCCTAGTCTCCCATCCTTTCTTGGATGATTTACTTCGAACTGCAAAGAGTTCATCCTCCACCTCAACTTTGTCTTCAACGTTTACCTCGCCTAGCATCTTCTTCTTCTTCCTCGTCTCCCACCCCTTCTTGGATGATTTACTCCTAGCTTTGAAAACCTCAGCGTCCTCTTTACCTCCAGCATTTGCAGCCGCGCTCTCAGCTGCAGCATCTTGCATCTTCTTCGCCCTAATGCGTTCCCAGCCCAATTTGGCTGCTTCTGCACGTGATAGACCCGTCGACTTGGCGGAGGTCTTCTTTTTGGATACAGCAGCTGCCTTTGCTTTTGCCTCTTCCAGTATCTTCTTCTTCCTGATGCGCTCCCATCCCAATTTGGCAGCTTCAGAGTGCGTGAGGCTCTTTGATTTGGAGGAGGTGGTTGACGAAGCGGGGGAGGCCGCTGCAGCGGCCATCTTCTTCTTCCTCGTCTCCCATCCCTTCTTTTGAGCACTAGCGCCACCACTGTTGGCTTGGGCTTTGGATTTTTGGTGTGGCGGAGCCGCAACGGCCGCTGTTGCTGCTGCAGTCACCGACCTTGCGGACCGAGAAGGCGTAATCCTCACCTTCTTCGATGGGCCTGCACTTTTCTCTAGTTCACGTTTGCGTTCCCATCCCTTCAATGCAGCCAACCTCCGTTTGTCAGAGGGACTGATGATGCTATCAGTGGCGGTAGTGGTGGACTGTTCTGTGGCATTGATGGCATTTTGATCTGCGCCGGCATTTTTCGCAGCGGCGATGCTCGATGATGTTGTGCTGCCTGGCATGGTGGAGTTTGTTTCGTTGGGCAGAATAAATTATGCGTATTACAGCAATGATATGACGTTATCACGGCTATTTTTAGATGCGATCTAGAAGCAGAAGCAGGGGCGGTTGTGTAATGTTAGTGTCGGGGGAAATAAATGCTACTAATGCACATCAGTTGTGATTTTATCATTGGAGAGCAAATGGATGAATATTCAGTGCGGTTCGCTTACCGTTAATTTTTCGGGTGGTGCTAGAATGATGCAACGGATGTTATGCCTGGTGTTTTTCGTATCAATTCGGATGCGGGGGTGATTGTAATGCTATCGGAGGAAATAGAATGCAAATGCTGTTGCTTTTTATGCTTCGATGTTCAATGTCGGTTCATCTCGGGCGGAGCGGAGACAAAAAATATCCATGGGGCAGTGCGAAATACCCGTTGAAGTATCCGTGCGGGTATCTAGAGGTCGCTCCAAAAACTACTACTCTAGAAGCAATCTAGTAAAATTTATGGATATAACGGATATATATTCTCCAAAGTTGGCCAAATATTGTGTCAAAATGCCCTTGGGTATGTGGCATCACCAATGCTAGCGAATTTTTCGATCTGATCTTTTGATTCTTATGTTGCCGTCTTTGTGCGTCTCCCCACACCAGCGACCAGCACAAGCAGACGAGGAAGAGCCGCAGGAGGTGAAAAGGTTCTGATTATATCAACCGTGCTAGTATCGATAGATCTGATAAGTGTAGAGGAGGGATCATCTGACGACAATTCATTTCTTCTCTTGATGGAAATCTAGTTGAATGTCAAAACTGGTATAAAGTCGGAAGAATTGCAGAATGTGGATTTCCGGTACGATTATTTGAGAACGGCACATTGGAAAGTGCAGTGCCACTGAAGACTGTTTCTGCGATTGCAACAGTGATGATGGTTCAAGATAACAATTGGAAAGGTGCATTCTATGATGATGTGTGCCCCTTCATGCTCCTTCATAATGCTAAGTTCATGGAGAGGAGTCGGCATTCTGTAGATGTAAATACCATATATACGGAGTTGGAATCAAGTAAAAAGCTGGAAGTATTGATGCTTGACTTGAGATTACTATCCTGGGGCGCATTTTCATCCATTGAAAGACATAATGACATGTTTGAATGCTTTGATAGCTTATTTCAAGTGTATGTGAAAACCTGACAATGTTGATATGCTTTGGGGTTTGACATTGTCAGAACTCTATCCTACTTGAGCTTCGAGAGCTATAGAAATGTCATGACATGAAGAGTGCAATCAGCCTAAACCAGTGCTGACAAGACATCAGCCGATTGCAACAATATTTCAGGGAGTGGATAAATGCAAAGTGGAGCGGGAGCACTGCACTGTATTGCTGGAGGATTACATCACGCTTCATGAACTTGCTACGCAGAAATCGGAATCAAATGTCCATATGAGATGACAGGGTCGTAGTAGAACAGAGGATCTCATTCTGTGCAAGCAATGCGATCCAAATGTGCAAGCAATGCGATCCAAATGTGATCCCATTTTTCAATCTACTGGGAAATGATGCTGAGAACAGCATTCTGAGTAAAGATTTGTTCCATGAAAATGACCATATCACCAGGATATTTACTTTTTGTATGCTTAATAATATTACAATGGACAATTACAGTACGCAGGATAAGATTTAGTGCAAAATGTCATCTTTTCTCATCTAATCTATTTCACAAGAATCGAATACGCTGCAACTACATTGAGTATCAACCAAAAGTACACCGCTGCCTTGCTAATACCAAGCGAAGCCCACTCAGGTGAAAAGTACATGGCTTTGATGAGACTCAACATGTCAACTATCGCTTTCTTCCCAACAGCAGTAATGACATCGTCACCCCAAGCAAGTGCGGCCATGAATGCTCCAAATCCACTGAGAGTGACACCGACACCAGTTATCATGCCATTTGTCATCTCTGTGGCTCCCTTCATTTCCCAAAGCTTGGAGGCTTCTGCGGGCGCAAAAAGGCAAGGAAGTCCAGATGTCAAAGCAAACAAGGACGCGGCCTTGAATGCGTTGCCTGCCCAATCAGCTGCTGTCAAGCCACCATAAGCAGCGGCAGAAGCAAATAGAAAAATCAACGAAGATCCAATGTTCGATGGTCCAGTCGTCTTGGAACTCTCGTTCAGGAGATCACCGAGTGCTCTAAACGCCCATGGAAGATTACCAAGCGCCATTGCAAGATTCCAGCTGATATCATTTCGGAACAGAAGACTATACATAACCAAGCCTGCGCTAAAAATAGATAAGTTATGATCAATAGTCTGCCTAGCATCAGTAGGACTCAACTCTCCATGCACACCATATGATTTGTTACAAAACTTATCTCCACTGTAAATCTGGTTCCATTGCAAGCCCTCCAATAACCTTGGCTGCAGTTTCAGCGTCGATTGGGCCCGCTCCTCCACGCAATTCGAGTGCACGTGTTTTGGCAAGACTCTTGGTCTTGTGCTTGGGGAGAAAAGGAGTAGCAGCATCTGCCGACTGAGCGGCAGTAGCCAGTGCGAAGAAGGGCATTAAAAGTGTGATCATCATCTTACTTGTGGAAATATATTATTATTATGAGCTCAGCTTCGTTGTTTTGGCCACCATTATTGACATCTTGGATGCAGCAAAGTTGCATGCAACATTGCCATTGCTTCCTTCAGGATCTATCCATCTTGTCTTGGGTGACAAGTTGCATGGCTGCCACTTGGGTTTTTGTGGGGAAATCATACAGAGATGCAAAAAGAAAAACTCCGCGAACGCCGCAACTCGACAAAATCTTCCCGCCAAAAATGGTCTTGTTTGCCTATCAAATCTGAATCTTGTGGCACTTTCTGGCTTCTCGAGGAAGGCAAAGCATTTTAAGCTATCATTCCTTCTTACCATGGTGATCCCAGCACGATCATCCTCAAAAGCCTATCTGCGTGGCTCTGACAAGAGCTTCTCTACGCAAACATTGATTGCCACAATTTTTGGCTCTTCCCTTCTTGCCTTGTCTTTTCTTGCTGGAGTTTTCTACAATGAGTCATCGCACTATGATGCTCCTCTCGAATCCAATCTACGCGGTGCGGCAACAGTGAATATTCCTGTTCCTGTTGTATCAGATACACTCATCGATCCTAATCAAGATTCGACCCAGGAATTCTTTCCGGACAGTACCAAACACAACCAAAAGAAGTGGGGCAAAATAAAGACAGTCCTGATGATTGGGTGGTGTGGAGTTTTCATGACGTGCACTCAGAGTTTAAATGTAGTGAACATGCACATGATCAAAACAAGCCATTGCCTGACTTGGCATTTTGGAATTATTATCGAGATACATTCAAGCGTGTTGTGGATAACGATATTGAATTTGATTCCGTGCCTCCAACAGAAGGATATACAATGAATGGGGACGGAAAGCAGCCATATTATGCAAAAATCTCCCCTGGAAAGGGGAGGGGTCTCTTTGCTTCACGAGATATCAAGAAAGGTGAAGTTGTTCATGATGGGAATGCAAGTGATATTGAAATGAGTGCCGACGATTGGAGAAGTATGGCGTTTGCCTTGCCTCAAAAGATGGCATGTGACTTTTCAGAATGGACCTGGACACAACAAACCGAAAAAGGTGGGCCTTACAAGATATTCACTGCATTTAATATTAGCATTTTGATGAACAGCTCAAAAGCTCCGAATACAATGCCAAAGGATAGTTATTCGTCCAAATTTTTTGCGACGCGTGATATCAAGAAGGATGAAGAGATTCTTACCGACTACAAGATTTATCCAACAACGTGGGAAAAGGTGGGCTTGTCTTGAGCCTGAGATTGAACTATGTTGGTGCCATGGACGTGTAAAATGTAAAATCAAGAAGAATTGTGTACTACCTTAGTCTCCTACGCAATAAACTTGCACTCTCAGAATCAAGGTCGGCTTCTTCTTCTGTTTCACCTGTATGATGTTCCTCGTGGATGGGTATCAATGGCTGCTGTTTACTGTGAGCGATATGCTGCTGTTGCCGACTAGCCAGCAGTTCGGCAACCAAATCTGACCGACGCTCTGCTACTGCACGGATATGTGGTGGCATGGACTTCAGAATGTCATCCAAATTCGTTGAATTGTTGACAGCTGGTTTCTTCGTTTGAGTTACTCGGATAGGTGTTGCTCGACTTGTCATCTCCAATGCAGACGCAACTTTAGTATCAGATGGAAGCTTCTCTTCAGTGCGCAAAGCTGGCAGCGTTAATCCAAACCGATCTTTCATCAGCCGTTGTACATGTTCGGAGTTGAGTGCGTCTGGCGCCTCAACATCATGATGATTGTTGCGTTCTTGACGAAGCTGATTGTCACTGTACCAAGAAGGTAGCTCTTCTGAAAGCCAGCCTGTATTATTCTCTTGAGTGTTGCCTTCTTGACTAGAATAAGTAGTTATTAGAGCATCGTATTGTGACATTAAACGAACAGCTGTGCCAAATGGCATCCATCGACTCAAGTATTCCAATGTTATGTAGTCAAGTGATGCGCCGTCAATTTGTTGCTGCATCAGTGCATATATTGCTTGTTGTATTATCATATCATACTCATGGTTAGACTCATGATATTGTGTTGTACTTGTATTGTTTCTAAAATATGGAGAATTGTTGTAATGGTGATTACCATTTGATTGTAATTGAGTAACAGCCAATTTCGATCGAGACCATGATGCAACGTCAGTGACTGACCAAGATTTGTATTCTCTTTCGTCAAGATCATAATGAGATGGTAAATTGTCGTACTTATAATGACTATTGCGATTGTTTCTGAACAGAGATCCCTTCCAAAGAGCAAGTCGTTGACGTAGCGCAGAGAGAAACGTTGGTCCTTTGCGATTAGCTGAGCAGTATCGACTATGAATGAACCATATTGCAGTGCAAATTATGTAAATGACGACAAGTGTCAATAAAATTGTGGTTGGTTGACTGAAGTTATAGTTGTCGTCGGGCCGCTCCTCATCTGTTGTGACTGTTTTGTTAAGATGCGGCGACTCCATACTATCAGTGGATCTGAAACACTTTTCACGAGCTCGCTCTAGTGTTGGACAGCTTGTCGTCAATCAGAATGGAACCAATCTTAGTGTAAGTATGACGGCTAGCTCTCAAGACAACATC
>Ga0209652_1002167_pt1 | contig 15441 bp, 15 predicted proteins | sample SaaInl74LU_5_DNA_FD_184641 | JGI IMG/M metagenome (GOLD analysis project Ga0209652, IMG submission 184641) | Marine microbial communities from expanding oxygen minimum zones in the Saanich Inlet - ESP_74LU_5_DNA (SPAdes) (version 2) | ecosystem: Environmental > Aquatic > Marine > Intertidal zone...
GGCGGTGATCACAATTTGCTGTGTGCCGATGATATTCGTATACATTGCCAAACTCCGTCAGGACGATCCTGATTAAGGAAAGGCAAAAAATGTGCCAGACAAGACAACAGCCCCTTAAATAAATATTAAGGAGCTGAATAGATTGTGTTTTCTAGGCTGCTTGATCAGGTGTTTTTTGGGATGTTCGATCCGCAGAACCCTCTGGCCTATATAGCAACTGTCAAATGAATGACACGTAAGAACAAATCTAGCCTAAAGATTTTCTACCCGCTTTTCGGGGTCGACAATCTCGGTAAAGCGCACGCCAAATCGCTCGCCAACCATGACGATTTCACCCTTGGCGATCATGGTTCCGTTGACCAGAATATCCAACGGATCACCGGCAAGACGGTCAAGCTCGATCACCGCCCCTTCATTCAACCGCAGCAAATCACGAATCTTGATTTCGGTGTTCCCAACCTCAACTGTCATCTGCACTTCGACATTTTCAAGAACACGCAGATTTTCAGCAGTCACTTTTGACGGCGCATTGGCGGCTCCCTTAGCGGCCTCTGGTGCGGCTGTAGGTTCGGCTGTCTGATTTTCATTTTCATCTGCCATCGTGCTTTTCCTTCTTTTTGCCGAATCACCGGCCTTCACATGTAAATTATCTAGATCCGCCGCGACAGGCTTACCGCCACCTGTCCCGACACTTCACCGATTTCAGCCAGGAAGATCGGGTTATCTTCGACCCGCACTTCAATGCCTTCATTAATCTGGATGGGAACAACATCGCCTGTTTTCAGGCGGATTAACTGACCCATCGACATAACCGGCTCGCCAAGAAGCGCAGTAATATTCAACGGAATATTCAAGATCGCGCGTTCCATCTTTTCACGCCAAGTCACATCGTCATCGCCGCTATCCGACTGCACGCGTGACCGCAATTGTGATGCAATCGGCTTTAGGGTTTGCAAAGGATAGACGACTTCAAGATTGACTGCTTCAGCATCAGGAAGCTGAATCAAAAAGGAACAGATGATCACCAACTCGCTTCCATCAACAAAGGATGCAAATTGCGGGTTCACCTCGCGGCTTGGCTGAGAAAAGGTTATTGGCATCAAATCTGACCAAGCATCGGCAAGCGAATTGCTCAAGCCCCGATGAACGATCTCAATGACGCGTTCTTCGGTGCTGGTAAATTCGTTTCGTTTCTGATCTGGCTGGAAAATTGACCCGCCATAATATGAAGCGGTAAGGGTCGAGACGAATTTTGGCCGCAATGTCATCAACATTGGCCCGCGTAATTCTTCCATCCGCGAAATGTTCAAATTCATAAAGCTATCAATACTGTCACAATATTCGTCAAAGGTCTTCACCTCTGGTGGAAATGGCGAAATACGCGGCTGGACCCGCAACATCGGTAAGAACACACCGCGGGCGATACGAGCAAAACGTTCATTGATCAACCGCAACGCATAATAGTCACCCATCAAAGACAAATCATCCTGACCGAACTGGAAAGCGCGTACGTCGCTAGATCCAGAAACATCAGCATTCACGTCATGGTTCGAGCTTTTCAGCCCGTCCATAAGCGCATCGACTTCTTCGCTTGATAATTTGCGTGACGACATGATCTAACCGACCTTAAGCGTTACCGTGAAACATCTATTGCAGCACAAATGAAGTAAAGTGAACTTCCTGAACACCGCCAAAATCTTCAAGCGCAATTAATTTTTGATTAATGCTTTCGGTCAGCGCTTTTGCCAGTTGCTCGCGCCCAGCCTTGCCTTGAATATCAGCCTCGGAAAACTCGCTTATTGTATTCAGGATTTCTGAACGAAGTCCCAATTGATGCGCCTCGACATTCGCCATGACCTTGTCGTCATATTGTGTTGAAACTCCGAGACCGACCTGCAGGAATTTGCGTGAATTCATCAGATTTGTCGTAAAAGTGCCTGGAAATTCGAAATATGTTGTCATAAAGGTTTTAACCTCAGGGGTTTCCTTAGCAACCTTGCTTTCGCCCTCAGCAGCCTTGTCTTCAGCGGCTTTCTTTTCATCCGCTTCGACCATTTTCCGTTCGATAATCTGTTCAATCTCTTCTGACGGATCTGGTTGATTGCTACTAAACATGAAAAATCCGGCACCAAGACCTGCACCAACTAGAAACAGGCCGCCAAAAACGAATCCTAGAATTTTTAAAATTCCACGACTCTTTTTGGGCTGGTTATTTTCTTCATCTGCCATAGATTCATCCTCCAATGGACGTCCCTACCTAATACATGAGTAATTACAACTGTACTAGGCTTGAATATTAATCAAGTTTTCTGATCGCTCAGTAATTACGTTTACGCTGTTACCATCATCATCAGCTTTGCCAGAATTTTCAGCCTGATTTTGCTGGTTGGCGTGACCACCCGACTTATTGCCACCAAACCCGTGCGATTGGCCTGAATTGAGGTTGCCAAGGCGAAGACCAGACACTTCCAGCATTTGCGCCAGCCGCGCTTCAGATTCGCTAAGCATTGATGCCGCAGCCGATGTTTCAGTTTGGATTTGAATGTTTGTGCGGTCATTCTGGATCACAAGACTAATCTGCATTTTACCAAGGTTACGCGGGTTCAATTGAAAATCCAGCTGATCCTTGCCACCGGCAAGCCCCTTTTGCACGCGTTGGAGTAGCATCTCGGTCCAATTATTTTTGGCCATATCGAGCGTTTGCAGCATGTTCAGATTATTTAACAAGCCGCCGCCTGACGCAACGCCAGCCTGTCCTCCTGATTGCCCACCAGTTTGCCCCCCAGTCTGACCACCAGCTTGACCACCAGTCTGATTATTCAAAGACTGTCCATTAGCGCCAGATGCGCTATCAGCCGAGATTAATGAGGCCTGATTTGGCCGCGCCATATCAATGCCGGCGGTCGTACGCGCCAACATCTTGTCACCCATCAGCATCGGGGCATCTGTCATGAGAGCCTGTTTCAAGCCTGCCACAGTGGTGATGCCTTTATCTGATTTACCGGTAACATTAACAACATCATCACCAGAGAGCTTGGCGTTGATTTCGGCATTTCTCTGTTCAAGATTGGCTGCGCGAATGGCGCGCAGATTGGTAATATTAGCCGCCACCTTGGCATCAGCCGATGAGGCAGGCATCGGCCCAATAAATGTTTCAGACTGCGCTGCCTGACCTGTTGCTGCCGGCTCACCTGCAGATTTTGTAAGGCTGTTTGGCGAAGTCATTATTACTGTTTGCGCCATTGAGCCCTGACTTAATCCCTTCATCGGGCTAGGGCCAATTTTTGGCAAATTGCCAGTGGCGTGACTGGATGCTTTGCCATCTTCAAAGGCCATGTTGGCGCGGGCTGACTTTGTATTTTGTAATGGATTAGCAATTGCGCCCTTTACCAAAACACCCGTTGCCAAATCACCTTTTACTGCATCACTATTTACCGGATTGGTGTGGGGTCCAAGCGGAACAGCGGCAATCATATCCACCAAGGCATCACTATTTTCATCCACGCTTGCCGCATCACTATTTTCCGATTCCACATCATTTGCCTTGCCAGCTTGTCTCTGATCGAAACCTTTGGCCACCTGCATCGCCGCAATCATCGCCAACAATGCCTCTTGTGGCGGGCTCTCAGGATCGTCTTGTTCGGTTGCTTGCACGGCAAACACACCAGCCAAGACCGTAGCGTCAGCTTTATCATCATCGGTAGATATATCACCGGTTGCGCCGCCAAAAAGCGCGGCAAACAACAGATCATCACCATTGGTTTCGGTTTTAGCCGCCACAGATGACGCGGCGCCTGCGCCTGACATATGCATTGATTTAGACAAAATTTCTGACATTCGTACAAAGCCTGCTTATCGAGATCGGGTAAAACTCATCGCAAAGATGTTGCAATTCGGATGCCATTTCTGATGTAACTATTGGATTTTTTAATAGCGGGGTTTTACCGCGGCTGATTACGCCGACGTGAGGCTTCGTCATCTTCACGCTTGGCATCACTATCATTTCGTGCCTTAGCCCGAAGCGCTTCGGCCTTGTTGGCCGATTTCTCGCGGCGGCGATCGGATTGCGCAATTCTTTGCCGCATATGCCGCAATTCCTCGGCCAGATGATAAGACCGGTTGCTTGCCGTTTCAAGCTGAACGCGAATTTGGTAATTCAATTGCGCCGCCGCCCGAAGCGAGCCTGCATTCTGTACGCCGTCACCCGGCGCTTGCTCACGCGCCATTTCGTCAAGCTTTTGGCGCATTTCATCAATCTGCCGAAACTCATTTGACAAGGCGCCAAGGCTTTTCATTTGCTGATTGATCGCAACACGCTCTTTTAGCGCAAGCCGGTCAAAAATTGAGGCACGACGGCTCATGGCCCAGCCTGCAGATTAAAAAGATCGGTCAATGCTTTCAAGCTGTCGGCATAGGATGCGCTTTGATCAAAGGGCTGCTGAATATGCGCCATTAATTGCGGCCATAGCTGGACGGCAAGATCAAGGTCCTGGTCCTGACCGGGCGCATAGCCACCCATCAAGATCAAATCGCGGTTTTCCATATAAAGCGAAACCAGTCGCCGAAAATATTGTGCCGCTTGAATTTGTGTTGGGCCAGCAATGTCATTCATCACCCGACTGACCGAAGATGGTACATCCACCGCCGGATAAATCCCCATTTGTGTTTGTTCACGCGACAGCAAAATATGTCCATCAAGAATGGCACGGGCGGTATCAACCACCGGATCGTTCGCATCATCGCCATCGGCCAAGACCGTATAGAAACCGGTGATTGACCCTTCATTGCCAATGCCCGTACCGGTTCGCTCAATCAATGCCGGTATCATCGACACAACTGATGGCGGATAGCCTTTTGAGGTAGGCTGTTCACCAAGTGCCAGCCCAATTTCACGGCGCGCATGCGCAACGCGTGTTAGCGAGTCCATGATCAAAAGAACATTTTTACCCTTTGAACGGAAATATTCGGCAATGGCAGTTGCCCTATTTGCCCCGCGAATCCGCAACAAGGGCGACCGATCAGCCGGTTCTGCAACAATCACTGTTCTGTCGCGAGATTTGCCGTTCAGAACTTCAGCGGCAAAGCTTGCCACTTCACGCGCACGTTCACCAATTAGCCCTACAACAACTATATCTGCCTCGGTAAACCGCGTCATCATCCCCAAAAGAATGGATTTACCAACACCTGATCCAGCGATGATGCCAACACGCTGGCCCTGCCCAACCGTCAAAAGACTGTTGATTACCCGAACGCCGACATCAAGCTGCTTATCGACCGGACGCCGCGCCAGCGGGTTGGTTTTTTTACCATTTAAAGGCCAACTGTCGGCAAGATGCATTGGCGGCCCGTCATCGAGCGCATGGCCAAGCGCGTCAATCGCGCGGCCAAGCAATTCTGGCCCCACCTTGATTGAATGGCCATCATCGCTGACCGTAACTTTAGCACCAACGCTGATTTGCGCATTATGGTCATGAACCGACAGAAGATTGTTATTATCTTTGAAGCCAATCACTTCGGCATTGATTGTTTCACCCTTTTGGGTCGCAACCTGACAAAGCGTGCCAATTGTGGCGGGAAAGCCATCACATTCTATAATATGGCCGTCAAACCGGCTAACGCAGCCCGACAGGCGGACCGGCTTGTCTAAATCAAGCGCGTCAATATCACTTGTTAATTGCCCCATAAGCGCGCTCATGGTGATGTCTCATCTGATGGCGAAGGAGACTGGTCATCCTGAGCGTTATCCGGTCCGACGTTATCTGATGCGACGTTATCTGATGCGACGTTATCCGATGCGACGTTATCCGATGCGGCGTTATCCGATGCGACGTTATCCGATGCAGCAGCGTCTTCTACCGATGTTGTTTCAACTGGCGCTGTTTCAACTGGTTCTGGCTCAGTTGGGGCTGGCTCGGTTGGGGTTATTTCATCTGGCGTTATGCCGGGGGCAAGATCTGCAGGCGCTTTAGCCATTGTCTTTGCGGTTTCGGCATATTGCCCACCAAGGCGGGCCTCAGCAATATCATGTAATTCGACACCGGCAAATTTTAGAATGACATCACCGCGCGCTAGGCCTGGTTCGGCAACAAAATCAAAATGCGTATCGGCTAAATATGGCAACATGACTTTATAATCATCAGCGTTGATATGCACTTTTCCAGCAGTCATTTTCTGGCCAATACTAGTCACTAGCGCCTCGATACGGACAAGGAAATTTTCAGGCATGTCATCAATTTTTTGGCCAGCACGCTGGCTTGCCAGTCTCAAAATCGTAGAATGGATCGAGCGCGATAAATCTTCCGCCTGCAAAGCCTGCGGCTTGGCAAGCGCAACAAGTGCCGCCTCAAAAGCGGCAATCTTATCGGCCAAATTCGCCTGTGCCGCCGCTTCGGCTTCGGCTTTGGTTTCAACGATCCCCGCATCGCGTCCAGCAATCATCCCTTCCGCTTTGCCACGTTCAAATGCCGCCGCTACGGTCTCAAAATTTGCGGCATTCGGTGTGTCTTCGGCAGCATCACCATCACCATTATCGGCTATCAAATCATTTTCAACGGCATCATTGGCAAACGGGTTATTTGCAAGCGCGTCATTGGCCAGGTTGACACTTGCACCAGAAGGTTGGTCATCTGAAACCTTATCTGGCGTAACATTTGAAGCGGCGTCACTGATTGGCAATGGCGAGTTGTCAGGTGACGCAGTTTCCCCATGTGGATCTTTAGCGCCATCGGCAGACATCAAAGCCCCACCATCATCGCAGCTCACTACCGCATCTTGATTATCAAATTGCGGATTAGCCGAATTGGTGTCTACAGAATTGAGGTCATCTGAATTTTGGGCTTCGCCAGCTTGTGCCTTGCTTGCCGACGCTGCCTCAGCGCGCTGAGCCGCGGCAAGTGCTTCCTCGGCTTGCATATCCGCTTCGATTTCGGCGTCACGTCGCTGCGCCTCAATCGCAATTTCCATCAGACTGCGGGGTTTAAAGCTATGATCTTTCGTAATATTGCGGGTTTCGGACCGTTTGAATTCGGCATTTTGCAAAACCGCGAGAAGGCGGGCAACCTCACTTTCAGCAAGATGGCCACTTTGTTCTTCAACATCCATTTTGACCGCATCGATCATGTCACAAATACTCTATTTCCGGCCTAGACAAAATCATCACCGCCGCGACCGGCAAGAACAATACTGCCCTCATCAGATAAGCGTCGTGCAACATTGATGATTTCTTTTTGCGCTGCCTGCACTTCTGTTAGCCGCACTGGCCCAAGTGCTTCCATTTCGTCCATAATGTTAGCAGCTGCACGTTTTGACATACATCCGAACAGCTTTTCTTGAAGCGGCTCATCCGCACCTTTCAAAGCCATGATCAAAAGCTCACTGTCGACAGAGCGCAGCAGAGTTTGCAATGACTTATCGTCTGACATAATTAAAGTATCAAACACAAACATGCTTTCTTGAATGGCCAACATCAGACCCTTATCACCCTTGGCAATATCTTTCATGATACGGCCTTCCATGGCCTGCTGAGTAAAGTTCATAATTCGTGCCGCCGCATCAATACCGCCAACCTGAGTAGCCCTGAGCGAGGTGTTTGCTTTAAATTTACGTTGCATCACTTCTTCAAGTTCACGAATGGCATCCGGACCAACTGTTTTCAAGGTTGCGATTCTACGAATGACTTCTGATTGAATATTTTCAGCTAAAAGCCCAAGTACGTCTGCACCTTGACCAGCGTCAAGGTAAGAAACAACGAGCGCAATGATCTGCGGATGCTCGTCAGAAATCAATTCCGCAATCGAACGCGCATCCATCCAATCAAGGATCTCAATAGGCCGCTCACTTGCCGATGGTGCAATTCTGCTCAAAACTGACTGGGATTTATCTTCTCCAAGCGCTTTTACCATGACATTGCGTATATAGTTTCCGGCACCCATGCCAAGGCTGGTTTGCGCCTTGATAATGGCCAGAAATTCATCAAGAACAAGATTTACAGTTTCCTGATCAAGTCCCTGAACCGAATACATTGCTGTACCCAAATGCTGGACCTCTCGCGGTGATAGGTTGCGCAGAATTTCTGATGCTTCATCTTCACCAATCAGCATCATCAAGATTGCTGATTTTTGCGTACCGGTCAGATTGTCAAAAACTGACCCTTTATCCTTTTCTTGATCTTCTGCTGGAGCAGCCATGTCACTCACCTTTTACTTTTATCACTTGCCGCTTAGCTGATGTCGCGCGACATCATCGACTTGAACACGTTGGACACACGACCCGCCTCGTCGGAGACAATCATACGGATTACCGCAACCTTGTCATCATAGGTGTTCGCCGTATCCAACATTTCCGCTGAAATTGACGCCTTCTTCGGCTTCAGCTTGGCCTTAATATCCTCAAGGCTTTCACCTTCGCCAACCTCAATCTGGTCAATATCAATTTCATCTTCCGAACCAGGCGCACCATGCATACCAGGAACTTGTGTCGGAATTAGAATGCGGTTCAGTAGTGGGCGCACAACGCCAAGAATAACAATGGCGAGGATAAGCACAAATCCAGTTTGATTGATGATCGAACGCATATAGGGCTTTTCAAACCACTCAATCTTCACACCTTCAGCCAATTCATTCATAAAGGGTGCGCTTGAGACGGTTAGGCTGTCACCCCGCTCTTTATCTATACCAACAGCATCGGCAACGAGCTTTTCAATCTGAAGCAATTCACCCTCAGACATTTTCTGCGTTGTTGGCAGGCCGGTATCTGGGTCCGTGATGGTACGCTCGCGCACCAGAACAGCAGCATTGATTTTACGGATGACACTAGTCGGATTCATTGTACTTGAAACGGTTCGGCTTACCTCATAATTCTTCACTTCGCTTGACGATTGCGACCGCATTTCTTCATTGCCACCATTTGCAGTTGATTCTGTTGTCAAATTGGCCGCAGCAGGTGGCTGATTTGCAAGCGCACCCGGAATACCCTTGGCCTGCGCTGCCATAGTTCTATCTGATGTGCTTTGCTCGCTTCGAAGCGCATTGCCGTTTGGATCAACAACTTCTTCGGTAATTTCACTCCGCGTATAATCAATATCCAAATTGATCTGGGCATTTATATTGCCAGCCCCCACAATCGGTGTCAGCAACGAAGTGATGCGGGCGCGGTAAATGTCTTCTAACCGGATCCGTTGCTCTAGCTGTTCATTTGATAACCGGCCCTCTGCACTACCATTGCTTCGGGATAACAAATTACCGTTTTGGTCAACAACCGAGACGTTTTCTTTGGTCAGACTTGGAACCGAAGCCGACACCAAATGCAAAATCGCCTCGACTTGAGAACGGCCAAGGCTGCGCCCACGCGCAAGTTGCAAAAAGACTGACGCGGTTGGCTCAGCCTGCTGGCGCACAAATACCTCTTTATCAGGAAGGGCAAGATGCACTCTTGCACTTATAACCAAATCAATTTCGCTAATCGAACGAGCAAGTTCCATTTCCTGTGATTGTTTCAATCTTGCCGCTTCAACCGACCGGCTTGATCCCATTTGAATTGAGTCCAGCTGTTCGTAACCTGTCGCCGCCGACGCTGGCAGCCCCTGCGCGGCCAATGTCATCCGCGAGCTATGATAATTTTCAGTTGGGACTAGAACGTCACCCGTCACCGGATCCAGTGTTACATTTACCCCCGAATTGCGGAGCGCATCCAGAACGCGCGATTTTTCTGCTTCGGGAAGACCTGCATAGAGCGTAGTTCGTGTTGGTTGCTGCATCCAGAGATAAGCTCCAAGACCAATCACCGCTACCGCCAACGCAATAAAGGTAGGCAGCGAGCGTTGAAATGCTGGCTGGTTATAAATGCGACTGACTTGCGAGACGATTGACCCTGCTTGCTGAAAAACACCTGAGTCATTCGAAACCATTTCACTATTCTGATTTACAACTGCGTCGGCCATGGTTTTATGTCCTGAACTTTTAATTAATGGGTCTTAATTTCAACTTTAAGGCACGGTTTGGTGCTGCCTAAACTGGCATATTCATAATATCCTTGTAGGCGCTGAGCATTTTGTTCCGAACGTTCAAAGTCAGCTGAAACCCCAGGCTGGAGACCTGCTGGCTGATCATAACTTTTGAAATGTCGTTTTCGGTGCCAAGTTCATAGGCTTTGGTCATGCTGGCGGCGTCATTCTGCGCGTTTGCCACTTCTTTTAGCGCATTGCCCATTCGATCCGTGAAACCGGGTTTGTTGGTTTCGGGGGCAAGGGCTGCATCAGCTTGTGCGCGAAGCTGTGCGCGAAGCGAAGAAATTGGGCCAGTCATTGAACTAATTTGTGTCATATCTACCTCTTAACCGGTTAAGCGCTTGCGCTTTTTGAAAGTGCCATTTCGGTCGTCATGCTTTTCACAATCCGCTCTTGAATGGCGCCATCGACCATAATGTCACCAGCCATGATTTTGCCGCCAGACGACAGAACGATTGCACGCTGCAAAACATTTTCCAGCTCGCGAACATTCCCCGGCCAATTGTAAGCTAGCAAAATGTCTGCCGCTTCATCATCGATCGACGGAAGATCATCAAGAACCATGCTATGACGTGCCAGCAAGATGCTGCTGATCGGAATAATATCATCGGTGCGCTTTGCCAGATGCTGGGTCGTCAGCGGGAAAACATTCAACCGATAAAATAGATCTTCGCGGAATTTGCCATTGCTGATTTCAGACAGCATCTCGCGGTTTGTGGTAGCAATCACCCGAACATCAACCTCAATCTCGCGTTGGCTGCCAAGTGGGGTAACCTTGCGCTCTTGCAACGCCCGCAGCAATTTCGCCTGCAATGATAATGGCATTTCAGAAATTTCATCCAGCAGCAAAGTGCCGCCATCCGCAGCACGGAAAATACCCTTATTGGCTGTTGATGCGCCCGTAAACGCGCCTTTTTCGTGACCAAACAAAATCGCTTCAAGCATATTTTCCGGAATTGCGGCGCAATTGACAGCAACAAAGGCCTTGTCCTTGCGGCTTGATTGATTATGGATGAATTTGGCAAGAACTTCTTTACCCGTTCCCGTTGGGCCATTGATAAACACTGTGACATCGGTTACCGCAACACGGCTAGCCAGCGCCATTAATTGGCGGCTATTCGGATCGGCAACAGCAACATGGTCACTATCAAGACAAAGTGTCACTACCATTTGCAGGCTATAATTTGCCGCCGCGGAGGTGGTTTGCGCTGATTTTGGCATGCAAAGCCGGATCAATTTGCCATTCATCTCGTGCGAGACAAAGAACTGATCGCTCTCATCATGCCCGATCACCATTAATTTCTTGGCTTTCATACTTCGTGCCATATCAACAATGCCAGACGTGCCACCATTTGTCTCGGCAAATTCGGCACTACATAAGAACACGTCATAGCTTTGCGGGATTTTACCATTCGGATTTGACGAACCGGTCGCACAGTCCCCTGCTGGCTTGGCCGCGACATCCTCACGAATGCCAATTTCGGCCATCCGCATTGTGAAAATATCGACCAGCATGTCCGCCACAGGCAATAACTGTCTCTCAATACAAACTTTAACCATGTCTCATGTCTCCCGACTACTCATGCCCATCGGTAAAGGCAAAATCCAAGCCAAGTTGGATCAAGAAAGGATAAAAATATCTATCTACCTAATTTATTGAGGTTTTTTATCTGGCGCGATTTAAAAAAAGGATTACATTTTTCTGACACACAAACCAGAAAGATGATCTTTTTTGTTCAAATTTCTGACACGTTGGTCTAAGGTTGCGGTTGAGACTTGGTCAAAAGTTCTAATTATGGTTGGGTATTTATTGTGGGTGAAAACGAACTGGTTGGCCAATCCGCAGCAATGCGTGATGTAAGACGGCTTATTGACATTGCAGCACCGGCTAAGACAACCATTCTAGTTCTTGGCGCAACGGGCACCGGCAAAGAACTTGTCGCCCGCAGCATTCACAAATTTTCAGCAAGAAAAGGCGATTTAATTTCGATCAATTGTTCAGCCATTCCAGCAGAATTGCTGGAGTCAGAGCTGTTTGGCTATGAAAAAGGGGCTTTTACCGGCGCTGAAAAAACCCGCCAAGGCCGGTTTGAGATGGCATCAGGTGGCACATTATTTCTCGATGAAATTGGCGATATGCCATTGCCGCTTCAAGCAAAGCTATTGCGGGCGATTGAAACCCGCACCATCCAACGCGTTGGCGGTGGCAAAGATATCCCAATTGATCTTCGGCTTGTTTGCGCAACACATCAAAATATCGAGGCTGATATCGAAGCTGGAAAATTTCGCGCTGATCTTTTCTACCGGATCAATGTTTTTCCGATTAAATTACCCGCCCTTGTTGAACGCGCTGTTGATATCCCACAAATCATCATTGCCTTAAAAAAGGTTATGGAAAAACAAGATGATAATGGCCCCCTTCCCGAATTTGACGAAAGTGCCTTACAAGAATTTATGCGTTACCCTTGGCCCGGGAATGTGCGCGAATTGCGCAATGTGATTGAACGCGCCTGCCTGTTATTTCCAGGAAGTAAGTTAGAAGCAAAGCATGTGCGCGATCATTTGCTGCGTTTGCGCGCGCCCGACCTTGCCGAAGAACAAGACGCCCTGTGGGCGGCATCAGCCGATCTTGGTCAGGCAAGTCGTGCCGAGGATGACGATGACAGCGGATCCCCCCTGCCGCATCCAAGCCATTACCGCGACTGGTTTGCCTATTTCGACACAATCGATGTCAGGCGACACCTTCAGGATGTTGAGATCGTCTTAATCGAAGCCGCACTTGATAAATCAAATGGCATGATCAGCCACGCAGCCGACGCCCTAAAACTGCGTCGCACCACATTAATCGAGAAAATGAAGAAATTTATGATCGAAAAGCCCATCAATTAGTCCACCGCCAGCGTCCCAATAGGCCTTTTCAGCAAAAGACTTACGCCAGGATTTTGCAAACTGCCTAGATTTCACTTCGGTAGGCACGTTGCGCTTTCAGCGAACGGCTTGTTTGCCAGCTAATATGGTTCATATCTTGCTGGACAGCTTGGATCAAGCTGGCATTGTCGCGCGCGCATTCTTCAACGATATTAAAGAAATCAGCGTCAATCGTCTTTACATCCATCAAGCAGATATCTTTCAAAACATCCTGGCGCGCCCGATCAAGCGCGGCGGCGCGCACATAATCCTTGCCCGCAATCGCTGATGCAATATGTTTATTCAGCAGCTGAAACTGCTCAGCAACATCATTTTTCATCACTAACCTGCTTTCCCATCTCTTCCCATGCATCACGAATGCTTGCAATCACCTCGATTGCTTGTGGTGTGCTATCAGCAACACCCTTGCCCAGGTCTTCGATCAGCTTTACACGGCCATATTCGTAAAGCTGGAACAGATTATTGGCGATATCACCGCCCTTTTCAAAATCAAGGCTCGATTGAAGGGCATAAATGATCGAAATTGCGCGTGAAAAATGCTTCGATTTCATTTCGGCATTGCCGCCTTTTTTGAGATCGATATTATCAACAAAAATCTGCATTGATTTCACTAACGCATCCAGCATTGTCATGATGATCAGATGCGGATCATTTGTTTCTTCGAGCGCCTGCCGTTCTGCATTTTGATAGGCTTGGGTTATGTTACTGTAATTCATGCAAAAGATTCCGTAGGTCAAACTTGTCTAAAACAGCATTTTCTTGTATAATACAACGATGTTGATTCCACCGCAGTTAGATACGTCATCCGCAGGTATAGCCAAACCAGTTTCTGGTCAGGCTAATGCTGTGACAACAGGGTCCGGTGTATCTTCTGCAAGCCTCATGCCAACACCACGTCAAACCATCAATGGTGTTGAAGTAAGTCACCCAACGTCGCGATCAACGCCTGATTTCACCAATATGCAACATGCCCGCATCTACAGCCCGCGGCAGGCACCATCAGCGGTGACATCTGAAAATTTTCTTGCCGCACGTGCCAGCCTGTCACCAGGATTTGTCCATAATGCCGCCCAATCCAATATTGCCCGTATCTCGAATATGTATCGTGACGCGCCGCGTTTTCGCAACGAGATAGATATTCTCATTTAATCATTTGCCAATTTGGTGATTATCAAATGGATTTCGACGCCGTAAATGTGTCTAGCTATGTTCAAGATCGTGTATCCGGGTTTGTGTTGCAAGATAAGCCTGAAAGATATCGGCCTCAGACACAACGCCTATGAACTCATTGTTATTACGGTTAACCACAGGAATAGCCTCACCAACAAAATCACTTGCAACTTCAATAGCTTGCATAACCGACGCATCGTGGTTTAATATCACCGGATCAGTCATCAATTGCGCACCAAGCTTATCGCCCTGCTGTGCCAATAGTAATTGCTGAAGCGAGCATTTCCCCAAAAAGTCATTATCCTCACCAAGGCAATACCCTTCGCTAGCATTGGCCTTTGCCAGCATTTTAATGGCGGTTTTTACTGTTAGGCTTGGCGCTAGTAAAACATAATCATCACTCACAACTTTGGCGATTGATTGATTCATTAATTCCAAATTGCCGCGGCCTTGCGATAGATCAATACCGCGCCGCACAAGCTGTTCGTCAAAGAACGAATGGCCATATAAGAGGCTGCTTAGCAATGTTGCAACCACAACTGACAGCATTGCGGCAACAGCGAATTCATAGGACATGGTAAATTCAAGAACAATTAGCACCACCGCAATGGGCGCGCCAACAACAGCCGCTGCCACCGCAGCCATTCCGGCAACAGCAAACAATTGTGGCGCGCTGATGAAACCAGCCAGTGCAATGAGCTTTGCCACAAATCCCCCTGCCGCCGCGCCAATAAACAGGGCTGGTGAAAACACGCCGCCAAACAGCCCAAATCCGATTGAAAGCGATGTGACAATCAATTTCAGCACAAGCAAAACAAGTAAAAAACCAATCAAATAGCCATTTTCAAGGATCACATTGACGGTGCCAACGCCAAGCCCCAAAACCTCGGGAACAAACATGGCTACAGCACCACATAATACCGCTGCCGAAAGTCCAAGCGGCAATGGGGATAGACCGGAAATGGCTGCTAATTTGCCACTGGCAAATAACAGCTTCATAAACAGGATGGCAATCAAGCCAAAAAACAGGCCGCTGGCAAGCAATGTTGGCACAAGCGGTAAAAGATCTGGAAGAACAACATCAATTTGAAAAATTGGTTGGCCGCCAAACAAGGCGCTGGAGAACCATGCGGATGTGATGCTGGCAATCGCAATTGGCGTTATTGCTCGAAATGAGAAATGACGCAAAACCGCCTCATGCGCAAAAACAACCCCAGCAATTGGCGCATGAAACCCTGCCGCAATCGCTGCCGCCACGCCGCAGCCAATAAACACATCTGCGGTGATGCGTCGGCTACCAAACAACTCTGACAGATAACTGCCAATCGCAGCGCCAAAAT
>Ga0209652_1002169_pt1 | contig 15422 bp, 11 predicted proteins | sample SaaInl74LU_5_DNA_FD_184641 | JGI IMG/M metagenome (GOLD analysis project Ga0209652, IMG submission 184641) | Marine microbial communities from expanding oxygen minimum zones in the Saanich Inlet - ESP_74LU_5_DNA (SPAdes) (version 2) | ecosystem: Environmental > Aquatic > Marine > Intertidal zone...
TAAAAAGAGCAAGAGTTCCAACTAATTTCATCTTATACAAAGTATTTGAATCTCTGAAATACAAATATCCGTCCATTCTGATGTTTCATATACACTTAGTGGTGTAATTTTTACAAACTTTGTAATATGATTTGTATTAAATTCTAGGTATTGAACTTGATCTATGTCGTCCAAATCAAAAATTTCAGACTGTCCATTGTCGAATTCTACCTTTATTCTAGATAAGCGATGATTCTTATAGAATAAATTACCCAAATATTTTCCGTTTGGCGTTGTATAATTGGGATAATGTGAACCGCCATGAATTTTAATTCCATAAACAGGGAAATTATCTCCCAAACTCACTTTAATCCAGGAGTTATCAATTGATCTAGGTGACCACCATGTGTTTAAATTATCATCAAGTACATTCGAAGCGCTGTATGACAATCCTGCTGAGCCGCCTAACGAGGAGGATGCATTCGCAGTTAAGTATGGCTCCGTTAAACCTTCATTATTTTCTTCTGGTCGACTATCATTTTCATTCGAATCATATCTGTCGGTATTGAACTCTGGAGAATCTTCTACTTCACTATCCCCTTGCATTGATTGAACAATGAAAAATCCGATCACCAATAAAAGCGAAACGATAATTCCTATCATCCAACCTTTTGAATTTCCTGATGTAGTTTTCTGAAGTGGCTTTGCAACAGGGGCTTCAGTTTTTCTAACCGGGACTGCTTCTACAACTCTATCAACTTGTTCCAAGTCTATAATCATTTCGCCAATATCTTGATATCGAGACGAAAGATCTTTTTCCGTTGCTTTTGAAATGACTCCCCATACTTTAGAGTACTGATCTCCCATTGTTTCTACCAAGGATGGTAAAGGTTCTTGAACAATTTTATTATAAATTGCATACTCACTAGTCAGGGACTTATAAGGACAAAATCCAGCAAGCATTTCATAAAACGCGACGCCTAGTGAATAGATGTCTGAACGTTTATCAAGTGGTTTTCCTTGCACTTGTTCAGGCGACATATAATAGGCCGTTCCAACATGAGAACCATCTTTAGTCAGATTGAATTGTTCGTTTCCGACAATTTTTGCGATTCCAAAATCAAGAACTTTAACCGTTCCGGATTTTGAAATTAGAACATTAGCTGGCTTAACATCTCTATGAACAATTCCATTTTCATGAGCATACTCGAAGGCTTTCAATATTAGAAGCATGATCTTCTTTGCTTCATCAAGATCCATAGGTTCACTGAGGCTCTTGATCTTATCAGCAAGCTCTACTCCTTCAACATATTCCATGATCAAATACAAGCCTGACTCATCTTCATGGAAGTCATATAATCCAACGATGTTGGGGTGCTGAAGTTTAGCCATTACTTTGGCTTCGTTCTTAAATCGCTTACGAATTTCCTCGTTTGAAGAAAGTTCTGGTTTCAGTGCTTTAATAGCTACTTCCCTCCCAATAGAAGTGTGTTCACCAAGGTAAACGTCTCCCATCCCTCCTTCTCCGATGAGTGCTTTTATTTCGTAATTGAGAATTTGTTTTCCTATCATTTCAAATTTCATTTATTGAACCGCATCAGCTAATCCATGCACAACTTCGCGTTTCGAATCATGACTCACTAGAGTTCCATACGCCTTTGGATTAACAACTTGGTACTTATCTAGTACAATTGCACACTCTTCTTTCGTTTTATATGGTCCCAGAAAAACGGAGAAGAACTCCGCCCCGCTCAAAGATGCATAATCTGGGATCCAAAGATAATCGGCTTTGTACCCATCTTTTTTTAATACTTGCGCTTTCTTAATAGCTCCCTCTTCTAATTTAACCGCAGCGGTGTTAATTATATAGAATGGAGGTCTTAATCGTTCTGTGAGTTCCTTGTTTTCAACTGATTTCTTTTCTAAAATAGTTTTTTCGGGTTCTTTTGTGGTCGTTGTTTTTGATTCCTCAACATTAGAAGATTCCTGATTACAACTTAAGGACATAAGGACAATTATCAAATAAATGGTTGGTTTCATGTTCAATTTTAATAAGACTCAAACTTAAGATTCTTCACTTGTAATTCACGGTAAGACACAATTAATCCATCTTCATTGAAACCTGCTTCGATCAAGGTCTCGCATGTTTGAAGTGCGTTCTTACTTCTTCTGTAGCATTGAAAATCGATCCAGAAAGTCCAATAATTGCAATTATCTTCCGTATGAGAAAATTGAATTGAACCATTTAACCCTGCAGCAGAATTGAGATACTCTTTATTCTGAGCACGCATGGTATTGATTCTTGCCGGCGTAACATTTTGTCTCGTAATGAACAACTTAACTTGAGGCGCATAATAATTGTGAGCGTTAAATTCATCATTAATAATATCCAAATAATAAGAGCGCATAGTGGATCTTACTTGAGCTTCGGCCTTCGTTCTTTTATCTGCCGCAGAATCGTTATTCTGGCCACCTTCAGTATATTGGGAGTCATCTCTCATGTCATCGTTTCCAAGAAACGTCATTCCGACAACAACCGCAGCAACAACGACTATTGCTAAAAATATGAACAATCCTGCTTTTGACTTCTTCTTTGGTTGAGGCTTAGGTTTTGATGTAGGTACTGGTTCGGGTGTTGGTGTTGATTTAACTTGTTTTTCAGCTTGTACAACCGTCTTTTCAATTTTCGGCTTTAATACTTCCTTATCCAAGGCAGCTATGAATTCATCACAATTTTGAAAACGGTCATCAACCCCTTTCTCAGTCGCCTTTTTTATCACTCCCCAAACTTGAGCATACTGTTCACCCAAAGTTTCGGTTAAAGGTAGCAATGGTTCACGCACAATTTTATCATATACTTCGTATTCCGATGTAGTTCCTTTGTAGGGACAGAAACCGGCCAATAATTCATAGAAAGTAATTCCCAATGAATATATATCTGAGCGTTGATCAAGTTCCTTCGCTTTCACTTGTTCAGGCGACATATAGAAAACTGTTCCAACTTGAGTCCCTGTTTTTGTGAGGTTAAATTGCGAATCACCAACTAGTTTCGCAATTCCAAAATCCAACACCTTCACTTCATGATCAGATGTAATAAGAATATTAGAGGGCTTCACATCTCTGTGTACAATTTTGTTCTTATGTGCGAAGGAGAAGGCGCTCAAAACTTTTTTCATGATGTCTTTTGCACGGTCAATTGATAGTGGTTCATCAAGAGCTTTCAATAAATCAGTAATCTCAATTCCTTCGACGTATTCCATTATCAGAAAAAGCCCATCGTCATTTTCAACGTAATCGAACAATGAAACAATACCGGGATGCTGCAAACGTGCCATCACGGAAGCTTCGTTTTTGAAACGGCTTCTAATTTCTTCGTTACTTGCCAATTCAGGACGTAAGACTTTGACTGCCACTTTTCGACCAATTGACGTATGTTCGCCTAAGTAAACATTCCCCATACCACCTTCGCCGATGAGGGATACTATTTTGTAGTTGAGTAGTTGTTTTCCTATCATGATGAACTAATTATTTCTTGTCGATTCACTCTAAAGTAAATGTAATTGGTAGATGACATCGAGTTCTAACCTTACTACCGTCAGCAAAACCAGGATTCCATCTTGGCATACTTCGAACAACTCGTTTTGCCTCCCTGTCTAAGTCTTGAGAAACGCCTCTTTCAACAACAATATTTGTGATTTCTCCATTAGGCTCAACTACAAAAGAAAGGTAAACTCTACCCTGTTCATTCATTTCAATTGAAGATTCAGGGTAGTGTACGCTATTACTAATCCAGCTTTGCATAGCTCCCGATCCACCTGGGAATTCAGCTTCCCAATCTGGGAAGTCAATTACTTCGTTCGTTGAAAAAGGTTCTTCTACTATAGCAATTGAATCTGCATTTGGAGGCGACTGATCTCTTCTTGGACTATTTACTTCATTTGTTCCTGGTCTACCATAATCTCCTTCTTCCTCTATCATCAATGAGTCGGACAACATTGGCTCTTCCTTTTCAGAAGGTGTATTTTGGTCGGTTCCTGGCGTATTTTCTGAACTTGTTTCATCGCCGTTCATAGATTTCACAAGGAAGAATAATAATAGTAATAACAATACAGCCGCCATTGCAATTAACCCTCGTTTCTTATTGTTCTTTTCTGCAGGAACTACTGTCGATTTTACTACTGGCTCTGCTGTTACCGATGCTGCTACTGTTGCTTCCACGACTGGAGCAGCCTTCACAGGTTCACTTATTACAGCTGCGCGTTCTTTAATTTTCGAATCCAAGGCAGCAATAAATTCATCACAGTTTTGAAAACGCTTATCGATATCCTTCTCTGTAGCTTTTTGAATAACACTCCATACTTGAGCATATTCCTCCCCCATTACTTCAGTCAGTGGTAGTAAAGGCTCACGCACTATTTTTTCGTAAACCTCAAATTCAGATGTCATTGATTTATATGGACAAAAGCCAGCCAATAACTCATAGAACGTAACACCAAGTGAATAAACATCTGAACGATGATCCAATTCTTTTGCTTTAACCTGCTCTGGGGACATATAGTAAACCGTTCCTACCTGCGTTCCTGTTTTTGTTAGGTTGAATTCAGCCCCTCCAATAAGTTTTGCAATTCCAAAATCAAGCACTTTTACCTCATCGTCTTTGGTAAGAAGAATATTGGATGGCTTCACATCTCTGTGCACAATTTTATTCTTGTGCGCATACGCGAAAGCACTCAGTACCTTTTTCATGATGTCTTTTGCACGATCAATTGGCAATGGCTCATCGAGCGATTTGAGCAAATCTGTAAATTCGATTCCTTCGACAAATTCCATGATCAAATACAAGCCATCGTCTTGTTCTAAATAATCAATTAATCCAACGATGCCTGGGTGCTGTAGATGTGCCATAACGGCTGCTTCATTCTTGAAGCGGCTGCGTATTTCTTCTTTACTTGCAAGTTCAGGTCGAAGGACTTTAATAGCCACTTTACGACCAATAGAAACATGCTCGCCTAAATAAACATTGCCCATTCCACCTTCGCCGATGAGGGATACTATTTTATAGTTAAGTAATTGTTTTCCTATCATTTTTTTTCAACTTTTATTTCAGCTTTTTTAGCTTCAATGGAATTATAACGTACGGAATTGTACTAGTTAAAAACTCCCATTATGCTTAGGAATGCTATTAAAAGCACTACAAACAGACAAAGACCAATAATTCCTAGAGTTAATCCTGCTTGTGCACTCCCTAATGAATTTTTAGTGTATAATTCTGGGTTTTTCTTGTACTTCGAAATACTTGATAAAGCCAATGAAATTGCTATAATATCTAGTAATATACCTATAATGGCCAGTTGCCCCATCCAACTTAAAACAAGCCCAATTATACCACAAACAAGGGCTCCTGTCGCATTTGGTAAATTTATCTGATGCTGAATATTACCATTATTGCTATTGTTTGATTGAGGGCGTGACTGAATATGTTTTCTTGCGGCAACTTTATTACCAGAAGCTTGATTTGCATATTTCGCTTTATACTCTTCTTTTTCATCCAGGACTTTCAGAAATTCATCACAATTTTGAAATCGATCTGACGGGCTTTTCCGAGTTGCTTTTGAAATAACCTTTCCTATATAGGTCGAAAGTTCAGGCCGCAAAGATGAAGGGTCTGGCAAAGCCTCTTTTACTATTTTCTCATAAATCTGATATTCATTCGTAAGATTTGAATACGGCTTCTCGCCTGTAATTAACTGATAAAGGGTAACTCCAATGGAATAAATATCTGTTTGAAATGAAACATCCTTTCCTTGAACTTGCTCTGGCGCCATGTAGTATACGGTACCAATTTGAAGTCCTGTTTTTGTCAGTTTATTAACTTCTTCGTTGATAATTTTCGCGATTCCAAAATCAAGTATTTTGACCACTCCATCTTTGGTGATCATGATATTGCCTGGTTTTATATCGCGATGAACAATTCCTTTTGAGTGCGCATGATTACAGGCAGAAACAATTTGTTTTGTAATTTCTATTGCGAGATCTTCTTCAAGTGGTCTTCCTAAATTTTCAAGATAATCATCGAGAGGAACGCCGTCAACATGCTCCATTATTAGGTAGAGTCCGTCATCATTGACCACATAATCGAACAAGTTTACAATGTTTTCATGTTGTAATCTAGACATTGTTTTCAGCTCATTCATGAAGCGATCGCGAATATGTTGATTCTTCGCTAAGTGAGGTAAAATAGCCTTTATTGCAGCTTTTCTATTGACACTTTTATCTTCCGCAAGGTATACATTACCCATTCCGCCCTCGCCAAGAAGAGACAATATTTCATAATTATTTACTTTACTTCCAATCATTCACTAGTTATCTTATTTTAATAGGGTCTTTTCGTTTTAATGCAAAATAAATTCCTACAAAGAATATTAGGGTCAATATTCCAATCGCAGTAGCATCCAATTCTAAGGTGTTTTGAAGCTCACCAAACTCTTCGTAGGACTTATGAAAAGACTTATTAAGAGTTGATGCCGCATCTGTAACAACATCATTCGTACCATCGGAATTAAATTCTGGTTCGATCATTACATTATCGGGACCCAGTACTCCTGTTCCTTCAACTTGTTTAATCTCTGGAGTAGCAACTACTACATTCTGTTGAATCAAAGTCAAACCTTCATTTCCCCATCGAGAGAGCGTAAGGTAGCTCAAGTACTCAACGAATTTACTTTGGATTGGCGCCACAGCTCCCGCCAACATAATTTGTGGAATCAATGCTATTGGAACAATGGTCATTACTTTCTCAGGTGTACTTGCGACTGCAGACAGCAATAGTCCCATCATTGATGACGCTATTGATATCGTAAGCATCCATGTAAAGGTCATCAATGGATCATTCCAAGCGACTGTTGTATCTGAAGTATTGGAATAGAATAGAGTTAAAATGACAGTGAACAGAACTGCTTGCATCGCAGAGAACACTGTCAAAACCGTTATTTTTGAGAATATATAAGGGAATATTCCCTGATTGAACATTCGTTCTCGTTTGTAAATAGGAAGTTCGCCAACAATTTCTCTGGCAGCGTTACTTGTGCCAAACCAAATTGCACAAATAGCTATTAGAAATGGTACCGCTGGTGTTACTGTGGAAAAAATAATACAAATTAATGCCGCAATTATCGGTGCTTGACAAATCATGAAAGCCGTACTAACCTTATCATTAAGTTTGATATTGAAAAAGCGCTGGGTCAACCATCTGTATTGCAAAAATGGATTGGATTTCCCTTTTTCCTTTATCGATGGGGATGAAGCTCCAGAAGTATCTCCTCCCATTGTACGCTTCCATTTAATAATCCATGGTTCGGCTTTTTCACCTTCCAATTGACCATAAACTTCTCGAATGGATTTCACTTTGAAATAATCTAAACATCCTTTTACAGAATCTTGATACGCAATATGCCCGCCTTCAGCCATGAAAACAACAGAATCCATAAATTCAAGATCGTCAGGTTTATGAGTAACCGTTATAACTGTTGTCCCTTTTTCCGCCAAACGACGCAAGATACCTAAGAACTCTTCAATCGTTTGAGGATCTAATGGAGATGTTGGTTCATCTAGGAACAAAATCATTGGATCTGTAAGAATTTCGACCGCAATGGAGACACGTTTTCTCTGCCCTCCACTAATCTTACCTACCAAGCTGTCGCGAATATGATCGATATTCAGTTCCGCTAAAACTTCATTGATTTTTTCAGTAATATTTTCATCTGTCGCCTGAGGCATTCTCAATTTTGCCGCATAATAAAGCGATTGATCTATTGTCAATTCACGATGAACGATATCATCTTGAGGAACATATCCAATTTGTGTTTTTAAGAAATCGTAATGCGAATTAAATTCAAAGCCAAGCATGTAAACACTTCCGCTTGTTGGCGGAGAATCTCCACATAATGCTTTCAGCAAGGTAGATTTCCCACATCCCGACGGTCCCATTACAGCTAACATAGATTCAGATGGTATCTCAAAACTACTTTGCTTTAGACCTTGATAACCGCCTTTGTATTCTTTCACGATTCGCTCTGCACGAATTGTGATTTCATCTGATAATCTCTTTGATTCTCCTTTAAGCGAAACCTGGAAACGTCCAATTAAAATCGAATCCTTATCAGTTACTTGAACTTCACTGGTGATATGCTTTCCATTGAGAAACGTACCGTTCAATGAACCTAAATCTTTCAGGTAAAACTGTCCATTGGATTTCTTCTCTATTGAAGCATGACGCTTACTAATTGCTTGGTGACTCAGAACGACATCACATGCCGAACTTCTTCCAATAATCAGAACGCTCTTATTTTTGAACAGTCCCATTATGTCCATGTCTGGATCTAACGTATTCTGTTTTGGGGAATTCATTTTTCCAGTATCGTAATCATCGGGATTGAAAACGAGTTGAATCGTTTTTCCTTCACCAAAGGAAATGGTATCCGCAGATTTCACTGGATACGGAACATTCGAATTAATTTTTCGATTATTAATGAATGTGCCATTGGTGCTCTTTAAATCAACAATATACAGCTCGGCATTTTCATCCATCATTAATTGAACGTGCTGTCTAGACATAATTGCATGTTCCACTCGAACCATATTTGACTGTCCCGGATCTTTACCGATAACAATATCCGATCCAGCGCCCATAGCGAATTTCGCCACACGTTTATTATCGATTATTAATCCAAGTTTATACGTCTTCATATTTTAATTGCAGTAAAAATTATAATTCGTCTCAATGTGGTTTCTACAGCATTCACTTCTAGTTGCTGAATATGGGTGCGTGCGCATCATTCCATCAATAATATTCGTTTCCGTTTCTCCTTCACTCATCCTAGCCCAAAGATTAATAACCTTACAACTGTTATAACCCGCTGTCACAGCGTAATCAATTCCATGATAATCACATTCTGTTTCCTTTTTCTGATTGAATGGTGCATCCAAGAAATAATTTAAAGCTTCCGATGCTGAGTCAAAGTAATCTCCAAGCAAGGAGCGCAGACCCATTTGTTTTTTTAATTGATAGTTGATATGCTTGCATTCATTATGCGCAATTTCATGTCCTATTATACATGCAATTTCGTCGTCATTCTGTACATAATTGTACATTGCTGTTGTCACAAAAATGTAGCCGCCAGCAGTAAATGCATTTACATCTGGTGATTCAATTAAATAAATATGATACTCAAAACCTCTTGGTTTTCGAATGGCAGCAACTAATTTCCTTTTCACTTCCTTAAGCTTAGTTAATCGACTATCATTCACAAAAGAATATTCGTATTGGCATCCATTATAGACTTGCACTCCAACACGCATTTCGTCATTAATGGTCACATTAAAATCAAGCGCCTCTATAACTTCTACCTCTAAATCTGATACTTCATTCAAAGCATCATTCCCCATGCAACTGTAATCATAAGTAATTATATTTGGTGTGGGTCTCGGAATTTTTCTTTTTGAAGGATTTTTAACAGTGCTTTTATCCAGTTCTATGGTTACAGTATTGTCTTTACTAGAACCATCAGTGATTGATTTATCATCATCGGCTAAGAACGAATCACTATACAAGAAACCGAATATGATAACAATGGCTATCAATGCACCGATCGCTCCTTTCAGCACCCAATTGTTTGAATCGGATTGAACGGTTTCATTCACTTCATTCGTAACTACAGGTTCGTCAACGATTACTGGGGAATCTCTAAAGTATTTTTGCCATGGTAAAGGAGATGCTGTTCCTAACTTTACTATATCATTAGGCTTCAGTATTTTTGATTCTTTAAGACGAGATCCATTTACAGTAGTACCATTTGAGGACCCTAAATCTGTAATAAAAACATTCCCTTCATCATCTTGAAATAATTCCAAATGAAACCTAGAAACCGATGAATCATCAATTACAATATCATTTTGTTCCGAACGTCCTATTTTAATTAATTGAGCAGCCATTATATTGTTGCTATTAATTCATCATAAAACTCATCACAAGATTGATATCGATCTACCTTCAACTTCGCTGTTGCTTTCTGGATAATTGCGCTGATCTTGGGGCTTTCAGGAATGGTTGGAACAGGTTCATTTTTAATTGCATCGAACAACTGATCTCTATTCTTACTTTTCATAAATGGCGTTCGGCCAACTATTAATTCATATAGGGTTATTCCCACCGAGTAAATATCAGTTCGATGGTCTATTTTATCATTCCCTAATTGTTCGGGACTCATATAAGATGGAGTTCCTAGTAATTTATTAGATTGCCCTTGTTCGCTGTCTTGTGAAATACCAAAATCGAGCACTTTAATTTGCTCATCGTTTGATAGCATAATGTTGGATGGTTTGATATCAAGGTGCACTATTCCCTCATTATGTGCATACCCAAGTGCTTTTAAAGTTTCGGAAATAAGTAAAGCTGCCATCGACACAGGCATCGGTCCAGTTACCTGGTTTTGATACTCATTCAAATTATACCCTTCAATGAGTTCCATTACCAAGTAGTGTGAATCACCTTCTTCGATGAAATCATGAAGTTTAACAATATTAGGATGGTTCAAATACAAGTACTTGTTGGCTTCGGCTTTAAATTTATTACGAACAAAATCAGATTTGAAATAGTTATCCCTGAGCTCTTTTACCGCCACAGGAACACCTGTCCAAGTATTGACACCTAGATGCACAATTGCGGTTCCTCCCTCGTTGAGTTTTTCTACCAATTCGATATTTGATCCTATTTTCTTCATTCAATGAATCAAATTCTTACCATCACCTACGTTATCTTCTTCTTTTTTCTCTTCTTCCGGCGGTGTAACGGGTTCTACTACAGGTTCTGCTGCAGGTTCTACCGGAGTAGCAGAATCACCACCATTTGATACTGGTTGAGGTGTATTTCTGACAGCATCTGGCTTGTCGTCACTTCCATCAGGCTTCGTTTTACCGTCGTCTGGTTTCTCCTTATCACCATCTTTCGCAGGATCTACCTTCTTTTCTGTTTCCGGTTTTACGTCTTTTTTCTTCTCATCAGTATTTGTTCCTGTCGTAAAAATCCATATACAAAGTGCTGTGATTATTAAGGTAGCAGATCCGACAATGATGTATAATAATTTTTTCGATTTTGGTTTAATGGTTTCGTGCTCTCTTTCTTCAATTATTGTACTTGTACCACCTATTACTGGATTAAATTCTTTGAATGTTGACATGGCATATGGCGACTCGGTAATTGCCACAAGCGTAGCCGTTACATTATCTTTCCCGCCTGCGTCATTCGCGGCATTGATTAATTGCTGACATGAATCTGGGAGGTCGTTTTCATTTACTAATCCTTCAATCTCATTGTCTGAAATCATTCCGTTTAATCCATCCGAACATAATAGGAAGCAATCTCCTTTCTTTGGTTGAATTGGAGCTTCACAAACCGTAGGTTCTACATTAGGCTTGATTCCAATAGCTTGAAGAATTTGATTTTTCTTTGGATGATTTTCAGCATCAGCATCTTCTATAAGTCCCTGGTCAACCAATTGTTGCACAAAGGAATGATCCTTCGTAATTCTATTCAGTTTACCTGCTGACTTTAAATAAATTCGGCTATCACCAACATGCCCGATATAACAATCTGTGTTGTTTATTAAAAGAATGGTAGCCGTAGTCCCCATACCTTTCAACTCAGGATTTTCAAGCGCTGCATTATAGACTTGCGAATTAGCATATCTCAGCGCATCGTTTATTCCAACATAAATATTTTGGACAGGATTATCGAAAAAATTCAAAATACTATCGATTGCAATTTTAGATGCTGTTGCCCCACCTACATGTCCTCCCATCCCATCACAGACGGTGAAAACATAGCCATTCGTAGTCATCCTATCACCGCAGTTATCCTCATTCGCCTTTCTCACCTTACCCACATCAGATAAAGAAGAATGGTCGAAATTCATTTGTACATCACTCATAATTTATACGTGAAATGTTAGGTGCACATCTCCAATTGAAATGACATCACCATGTTTAATAATAGTTGTTGATACTCGATTACCATTCACTGCAGTACCATTTGAACTGTCAAGGTCGGTTAACATATATCCACCTGCCTTGAATTCAATTTTAAAATGCTGTCTAGAAACAATCGGTAGATTGATTTTATAATTATTGATTTCATCACGTCCAACGGTAAATTGAGGTGCATTTAATTCAAAATTCCCCGTATTACCCTGGTATTCGAACGATAGCCATGGCAAACTACCTTTGGCAGACATCAATTGAAGATTCGCTAGATCTTCTTCCGCTTTTTTCTCAGCAGCTTGCTTATCTTGTATCTCTTGCTCTTTTTGCCTTTCAGAGTCTTTCATTCGATTGATTTCAGCATCTTGTTGTGCTGCTTTCAAGCCGGCCGCCTTTTGCTGTTCTTCAACCTTTCTTAATTCCTCTTTCTGGATTCGTTCCTTTTCTTCTTTAGCTTTTTTCTTCTTCTTAGAAAGAAGAATTACTATGATTATAAGAAGTACAAATAGTAAAGCAATTCCTCCAGTCAATAAAGGATTTTCACCTATCCACTCGTACATAGACATTGAAGGCGACTCGTATTTAAAAACACTTACCTGTTTCTTATAAGAAACCTTTATTGCATGTGTTTTTCCATCTTTTTGGAAAGGGGAAGTAAAGCTAAATGGATAAGAAACGCCTTGAGAACGTTGAAACATTCGATCTCCAAAAACAATCAAAGCTTCGCTTGCAGCTGAAACATCATTTGATTCATCTATGAAGTATTCGCCATAAGTATCCATACAAACCTGACGAATTCCGTAGTCTCTTTTGATATTGATATAATAGGTTACTCCGTAAACCGCAATATTGTAATTTGAAGCACGATTGGTAATTCCTTGTTCTCTAACTTGCTCCACTATACTCCAATCATCCGCCATCACTACTATTGACTTTGGTAGATCGGTTTTTACTTTGTTATAAATTTCGAGTGCTTCGTAGATGGCCCCATAAATATCACCTTTAGTTTGGCAATTATTTCGGTGTACGTTTAGTGATAGATCGATGGCATTAACTTGTGAGCGAAAGGCGTCACTCGAACCTACAAAAGTTGGTGATAATGGAAACAAAAGCTGTTTATCCACTGATCCATATTCAGGTCGGTTGCAGTCAAACGATTGAATCGCAAACTCATCGCCTTCCTTAATCAGCCCATTATCTAGCGCCGTTTTAATTACATTTTGGTACCATTTTGTGCGGTTTCGGTGTGCTTGATGATTCAATACCAGAATCAAAACGCTTTTACTTCCTTTGGCTTCACTTGCGAATCTCCTACTCTCAAATTCAACATTTAGAACAGAATCGCCTTCCATGAAAACGACTTCTGAAGAATCAATACCAGCTGGATCCCTAACTATCAATTCCCCAGAATATTTCGGGAACCCGTCTTCTTTAATGTTTACAATTTGAATATCCTGTGCAATTAACTGCACTGGAAAAAATGTTGCCAACAGAATTGACAATAAAATAAACTTATTCATAATAGCGTAGATTTATCAGTACCATGTTTTGAACGTGAAAATAGTATCACCCATTTTCACCTCATCACCATCTTTCAATGAGTATGCCTTCTCAACTTCCATATCTTCACCATTCAAAAATGTTCCGTTTGTTGTCATTTTATCCTTGATGTGGAATTGATCTCTTCTGAATAGGATATTGACATGTTCCCCTGAAATAGTATGATCTGAAGTAATTGTAATTGTATTTTTGGTGTCTTTTCCAACTGAATTACTTCCTTCATAGATTCTATAATCAACCCCCATAGGATCGAGAGTAAATGAAACTAACCACCCAACAATTTTTCTTTGTGCCCTGGGTTTTGCAGCTGTTACATCACCTGAATCGTCTTCATCAGTAATTCCTCCAATGTACGTTCTGTCTAAATCTCTTCCAGGAGCAGCTGAAGATGAGCCTGAACCAAATACTTGAGTGGAATCATTCCCTACACCAGCGTTTGTTGCTTCATTTCCGCCTCCTCCTTGACCAAAGATTTGGGTTTTATCAAAGTCGCCCCCTTGATTGGTGTTTACTTTTGTTTTTCCTAAATCGTTATCAGCAGCTCCACCTGAACAGTGTGGGCATGTTTGTAAATCTTCTTTGTAGAAATGTCCATTTGAACACCTTTTGAAACCTTTCATACCTAATATGTTTGAATTTGAAGTAGTAATATAGGTTAACAAGATAATAAAAATGATGGCAGTTCCAAGGGTTTTTTAGCTATCATTAATCAAATAATCAGTGAATTAAAAGTGATCTGAATACCGAAATAACACTGGTTCTGTCGCATTAATCAAATTAGAATCTGAAATTTACTGATTGAGGAATGAATTAAGCAGCTAAAGAACAAAATGTTTTGAACGTTGTTTTTCTCGAATCAGCTATTTGATCCTTCCTAATTATATTGATAACTTCGACGCCAGCCAGAGTCCGCTTGGCGGATTCAAACTACCTTCGGTGCTACTTCGTGGTCCTTGAAACCCGTATCTATCGATATTCGCCTCTTGATGTTGCGGTGGTCTTGTTCCACAATATTGTTCAAGTATTTGCATTGTCGAATCTTGATTTTCATCACTGTTAAGAGATCCCGGTTGATCGTCCTAATGCCTGATTTGTTTGCTCCACTCTTATTGATATTAATTACTCTTGGTTTACCATTATTACCAATAGCTTTGCGTAGAAATAATTATGCGGAACCTCTCATTCTACGCTTAGTTAGCAAGAAATCTACAGTTTTGCCGAACTTATCTACGGCTCGATAAAGATAACGGTCTTTACCACCTACTTTGATATAGGTTTCATCTTCGCACTACCGTTCAGTCTTCGAAAGCATGCTTTCTCTTATTCTCCAACTTGAGCAGACTTGCCGTTTTCTTTTGTGCATGTTTTTTTCAATCTCAGAAGAGAATTTGTAGACCCATCTTTGAACTGTAGAATGGTCCACTTGAACTCCCCTCATCGAAAGTAGTTCCTCTACATCTCTGTAACTTAGGGTAAATCTCAGTTTAAGATAAACAGCATGAAGAATTACAACTCTGGGATGCCGATGACGCTTGAACATAGTGCTGGGTTTTGGCTAAATCTACGTGTTTTGTAAATCAACTGAAGTTAATGCGACAGAACCGCCCTATTTACTTTAAGACTTATTTCATATTCTTTTAAAGATATTTCCAGAAAATGAAATGTACTTCAAACTATCTTATTCTATTTGATTATCTTGACCTGAACTTGAGTAACTATTTTCTTATGAAAGGGTCATTGTGTGACGTCAGCAAATACATATATCGAAAACTCATCTAGTTGAAGAACTTACTGTTTCGCCTTTGCTATGAAGTTTGCAATCAATAAAAATGTCAGAATGAGAATTCCAT
>Ga0209652_1002171_pt1 | contig 15414 bp, 11 predicted proteins | sample SaaInl74LU_5_DNA_FD_184641 | JGI IMG/M metagenome (GOLD analysis project Ga0209652, IMG submission 184641) | Marine microbial communities from expanding oxygen minimum zones in the Saanich Inlet - ESP_74LU_5_DNA (SPAdes) (version 2) | ecosystem: Environmental > Aquatic > Marine > Intertidal zone...
TATATGTCTCACGATCCTCATAAGCCAAGATTTATGGCTTATTTATCTTTATTTACATTTGCAATGTTAATGCTTGTAACGTCAGATAATTTCATTCAATTATTTTTTGGATGGGAGGGTGTAGGATTGTGTTCTTATTTTTTAATTGGTTTTTGGTTTAAAAAAGAAACTGCAAACTCTGCTGCTATAAAGGCATTTGTTGTAAATAGAGTGGGTGATTTTGGTTTTGCTTTAGGAATATTTTTAATTTTTTACTTATTTGGAACTGTAAATTATAATGAAGTTTTTCAACAAATACCTTCTGTTGTAGACAAAAGATTAAATTTTTTAGGTTTTGAAGTTAAGTCAATCGATTTAATTTGTTTATTGTTATTTATTGGGGCGATGGGTAAATCAGCTCAGATATTACTTCATACCTGGTTACCAGATGCTATGGAAGGCCCAACACCAGTCTCAGCACTAATTCATGCCGCAACAATGGTAACTGCTGGTGTTTTCTTAGTAGTAAGATGTTCCCCAATTTATGAATACTCTGAACTTGCATTAAATCTTATTACTATTGTTGGTATGACAACAGCAATATTTGCCGCTTCAGTTGCTCTAGTTCAGACAGATATAAAAAAAATTATTGCTTATTCAACATGTAGTCAGCTTGGTTATATGTTTTTTGCAGCTGGGGTAGGGGCATATAATATTGCAATGTTTCATTTATTTACTCATGCTTTTTTTAAAGCATTACTTTTTTTAGGATCTGGATCAGTAATTCATGCTTTTAAAGATGAGCAAAACATAAATTCAATGGGAGGTGTTTGGAAAAAATTACCTTACACTTATGTTTTAATGATTATAGGAACATTAGCTCTCACAGGCTTTCCATTATTGTCAGGATTTTACTCAAAAGATGCAATTATAGAATTTGCTTATTTAAGAGACAATACAACTGGTTACTATGCAGCAGGAATAGGAATATTTACAGCATTTCTAACTTCAATATACTCATGGAGATTAATCTTTAAAACTTTCCATGGTAGTTACAATAATAAATCAATTAAGATTGAAGAAACGCACGAGTCTCCTTTGGTAATGTTATTGCCTCTTATTATTCTTTCAATTGGCGCAATTTTTGCAGGATTTATTTTTAAGGAATTATTTTTTGATACAAATTTTTGGGGAAACTCTATTTTTTTCTTAGAACCTTTAAGTGAAGAACATCCGCCAATGTGGTTTTTATTGTTAACACCAATTTTAGTATGTTCGTCAATACCAATTTCTTATTATCTTTTTGTCAAAAATAAAGATTTACCTAATTCAATCGTTGAAATTAATAAACCACTTTATAATTTTTTAGTTAACAAATGGTACTTTGATGAATTGTATGAAATTTTATTTATCAAACCCTCCAAAAAAATTGGATTATTTCTATGGAAGTTTTTTGATGTAAAAATTATTGATGGATTTGGACCAGATGGAGTTTCGTCACTAATAAAGAAATTTTCAATAAAAGCTAATAAATTTCAAAGTGGATACATTTATCAATATGCTTTTATAATGTTACTTGGCTTATCTGCGTTATTAACTTTTTTAATTATTAAATAATGAATTTTCCAATAATTTCAGCTTTAATTCTTTTACCAACTATAGGATCTTTATTCTTAATTTTTTCAAAATCTAATGATCAAAGTAATTCTACGATTAAATATGTAGCTTTATTTACTTCTGTAGTTAATTTTTTGTTATCAATTTATCTATGGTTTTTGTTTGATGAAACTACCTCAGCATTTCAATTTGTTGAGGATAGAGAGTGGTTGATTGGTATTGTAAATTACAAGGTTGGTGTAGATGGAATATCTATACTATTTGTTATACTAACTACTTTTATAACCCCACTATGTATAATTTCAGTCAATAATAGTGTTAAAAAAAGATTAAGAGATTTTCTAATTGCCATTTTAATTATGGAGTCTTTTATGATTGGAGTTTTTTGTTCATTAGATCTTGTAATTTTTTATTTATTTTTTGAAGCTGGTTTGATCCCAATGTTTTTAATAATTGGAATTTGGGGTGGACCGAAAAGAGTTTATTCTGCGTTTAAGTTTTTCTTATATACTTTGCTTGGGTCAGTATTAATGCTAGTTGCAATAATTTCGATTTATTGGATTACTGGCACAACAGATGTTGTAAAACTGTATGAGCTTGGAATAGACTCTAAATACCAAAATCTCTTATGGTTAGCTTTTTTTAGTTCTTTCGCGGTAAAAACTCCAATGTGGCCAGTTCATACTTGGCTACCAGATGCACATGTTGAAGCACCAACAGCTGGATCTGTTTTGCTTGCTGCAATTTTATTGAAGATGGCAGGCTATGGATTTATTAGATTTTCACTTGGACTATTTCCAATTGCTTCAGATTTATTCACGCCATTAATTTATGCTTTAAGTCTTATAGCAATAATTTTCACATCACTTATTGCATTAATGCAAGAAGATATGAAAAAATTGATTGCTTACTCCTCTGTTGCACACATGGGTTTTGTTACACTTGGAATTTTTACAATTCAACAACAGGGAATTGAAGGTAGTATCATTCAAATGATTAGTCACGGTCTTGTATCTGCTGCATTATTTTTATGTGTTGGTGTAGTCTATGACCGAATGCATTCAAGATTAATTAACACTTATGGTGGAATTGTTTCAATTATTCCAAAATATTCAGTGCTATTCATGTTGTTCACATTGGCAGCTCTTGGACTACCAGGAACAAGTGGTTTTATTGGAGAATTTTTAATTTTAATGGGTGCGTTTAAAGATAACTTTTTGGTCGCTGTTATTGCAAGTTTAGGAGTGATATTGGGTGCTGCATATATGCTTTGGTTATATAAAAGAGTTGTTTTTGGCAAACTAGTTAATAATGATCTTAATAAATTAACAGATCTTGATAAATCTGAATATTTTATTTTAATTAGCTTAGCATTACCGACATTATTTTTTGGTTTTTATCCTGAGCCTTTATTTAATACTATTGAAGTATCGGTTAATGATCTAATAGAAATGTATAATTCAAATTTAATCAATAAATAAAATGATAAATTTAAGTTTTATAATTCCAGAAATATTTATCTCATTATCGGTAATGTTTTTGCTAATACTTGGTGTATTTAAAAAAAATAGTTTTGAGTTAATTCACAATTTATCAATAATAGTTTTGCTTATTACTGGTATAATTGTTTTTAATGAAACATTAGATATTGAAAAAATATTATTATTTAATGGTAGTGTTGTAATTGATTATCTTTCATCATTTATGAAAATAATTACATTGTTAGCAGCATTTATTGTTTTAGCGATATCCAAAAATTATTTAGATAATTTTAAAATTTCAAAAATTGAATATCCAATATTGATACTAAGTTCTGTTTTAGGAATGATGGTTATGATCAGTTCAAATGATTTAATCGTTTTTTATATGGGACTAGAATTACAATCTTTAGCTTTATATGTGTTAGCTACATTTAATAGAAACAATTTAAAATCATCTGAGGCTGGATTAAAATATTTTGTTTTAAGTGCGCTTTCTTCGGGTCTATTATTGTATGGATGTTCTTTAATTTATGGTTTTTCAGGATCAACAAATTTTGAAATTATAGCTTCACAACTTGATTCAAATGAATATGCATTAACTTTTGGAATAGTATTTATTTTAGTTGGTTTGGCTTTTAAAATTTCAGCCGTGCCATTCCATATGTGGGCGCCTGATGTATACGAAGGTTCGCCGACTACTGTCACACTATTCTTTACTATGGTTCCAAAAATAGCAGCTTTAACTGTGTTTATAAGATTTTTATATGTTCCTTTTTTAGAGTTAATAGATCAATGGCAGATGATTTTGGTATTTTTATCTATTGCCTCAATGCTATTTGGTGCAATCGCAGCTATTGGACAGAAAAATATAAAAAGGCTTATTGCATATAGTTCTATTGGACACATTGGATATGCACTAGCAGGTGTAGCCTCAGCTTCTAATGATGGTATTCAAAGTTCAGTAATATACTTGACAATTTATATAGTGATGAATTTAGGGTTTTTTTCCTGTTTATTAATGCTTAGAAGAAATGATAATTATTATGAAAGCATAGATGATCTTTCAGGGTTATCAAAAAACCATCCAATATTATCTTTTTCTCTTCTAGTTATTCTTTTTTCATTAGCTGGAATACCACCTCTTGCAGGTTTTTTTGCTAAGTTTTATATTTTTAAAGCTGTAATAGAGCAATCAATGTACTTTTTAGCTATTGTTGGATTATTATCTACAGTGATAGCTGCTTTTTATTATTTAAGAATAATTAAGATTATTTATTTTGATCCTGAAAAAGAAAAATATGATCAGGACCACAGTCCTTGGTTAAAATTTTCTCTTATTTTGTCAACTTTATTAATTCTTTTTTACTTTATTTCTCCAAGTCAACTTGTTGAAGTAGTATCAAGAATTAATTTTATTTGATGAAATTCAAAAAATTTATTTTTAAAAAAGTCATTAGCACTAATCTTACTGCAATCAATTTATTGAAAAAATCTCAATTAAATTATGGAATGATAACAGCAGATTTACAAACAAAAGGTAAAGGACAATATGGACGTAAATGGATTTCTATTAAGGGGAATTTATTCGTTAGTTTTTTTTACAATCTTGATAAAATAAATTTATCATTAAAAAAGATAACAAAATTAAATTGTAATCTAGTTAAAAAGACTATTTCAAATTTTTATAAAAAAAAAATTTTTTTTAAAGAACCTAATGATTTAATGATAGATGGCAAAAAAATTTGCGGCATATTACAAGAGGTTGTTTATAGAAAAGATAAAAAATTCTTAGTTATTGGAATAGGGATAAATGTTGTTAAAAATCCTTTAATTTTTGATTATCCTACAACAAATCTTTGTGAGATTACTGGTAAGAATTATAATAAAAATAATGTAGAAAAGTTATTAATATTTAATTTTGAAAATAAGTTTAGAAAGTTTTTTAAGAAATAGATAATTTATGTATTTAATTGGCGATATAGGAAATTCGGAAATTAAAGTTTGTTTAATTAATAACCAAAAAAAAATTATAAAAAAAATAAATTTTTCAAATAACAAAATCTCATCTTCAAAAATTTCTAAAAATTTTATAATATTTAATAGATATTTCCCTAAAATAGAAAAAATATTATTTTGCAGTGTTGTTCCAACCACTTTCAAATTAATTAAAAGATATTTAAATAACAAAACCAAAATTAAATGTAATGAAATTAAAGAGTTAAAATTATCATCTTTAATTGATATTAAAGTCAATTATAAGCAAGTCGGTTCTGATAGGTTAACTAATGCAATTAGTTTAATTAATAAAAAGAAAAACTTTATTATTATAGATTTGGGAACAGCCACTACATTTGATGTTTTAATTAATAAATCATACAAAGGTGGTATAATTGCACCTGGTATTAAGCTTTCGTTAAACACTTTATCAGATAGAGCCAGTCTTATTCCAAAAATTAACTTAAAGAATATCAAAAAAGTTATTGGTGTTGATACAGTCTCAGCTGTCAGATCAGGTTTTTTTTGGGGATATGCAGGTTTAATTGACAATATTGTTAATTTAATTAAGAAGGAAGTTGGAAAACCTTTTGATGTAATAATTACAGGGGGTTTTGCTGAATTAATTAAAAGTCCTATTAAGACAAAAGTAAAAATAGACAAAAATATAACCATCAAAGGTTTAATTAAAACATTAGAAATTTTGACATAATGAAAGATGAATTACTTTTTTGCCCATTAGGTGGGTCTGGTGAAATAGGGATGAATATGAATTTATTTGGTTATGGTCAACCAGGAGATCATAAATGGATCATGGTTGATATTGGTGTAACTTTTGCTGATGATAGTATACCTGGTGTAGATTTAATATATCCTGACCCTGGTTTTATAGTTGAGAGAAAAGATAACCTACTAGGTATAATTTTAACACATGCTCATGAAGATCATATAGGAGCCATTGCTCATTTATGGCCAAAACTAAAATGTAAAATTTTTGCTACCCCTTTCACAGCAGTTTTAATTAGAGAAAAATTTAAGGAAAAACATATAGATATTACAAATGATCTTAAAATTGTTCAATTGAATGGAAAAGTGAAACTTGATCCTTTTGATGTTGAATATATTACTTTAACTCATTCTATCTTGGAGCCCAACGGCCTTAGAATTCAAACCCCTGCAGGAGTTATTTTGCATACAGGAGATTGGAAGGTTGACGCTAATCCATTAATTGGTGAAGACATTAACTCTAAAAGACTCAAAGAAATAGGCGACGAAGGTGTTCTCGCCATGATTTGTGATTCAACTAATGTTTTTAGTGCAGGAAGATCTGGCTCAGAGTCTGATGTAAGAAAAAATCTTTTAAATGTAATGAGCAGACTTAACAAAAGAATAATTGTAACATCTTTTGCATCAAATGTAGCTAGAATGGCGACAGTTTTTTATTGTGCAGAAAAAACAGGAAGACAAATTTCACTTGTTGGAAGATCAATGCATAGAATTTATAAAGCTGCTAGACAGTGTGGTTATTTAAAAGATACTATCGAGCCAATTGACCCAAGAGAAGCCAAGAAATTTTCAAGAGAAAAAATTGTATACCTATGTACTGGAAGTCAAGGTGAGCCTATGGGTGCAATGATGAGAATATCTAGTTATACACATCCAGATGTTTTCATAGAAAAAGGTGATGCTGTAATTTTTTCCTCAAAAATTATTCCAGGAAATGAAAAAAAATTATACAAATTACATAATCAATTAGTAAGAGATGGCATAGAAGTGATTTCAGAGGAAACTGAATTTATCCATGTATCAGGCCACCCAAATAGAGAAGATTTAAAAGATATGTATCAATGGGTAAGACCTAAATGTGTAATACCTGTACATGGTGAACATAGACACATGATCGAACACATCAATTTTGCAAAAGAGATGCAAGTTCCTAATCCAGTACAAGTAGAAAATGGTGATATTGTTAGATTGTATCCAGGTGAAAAACCAGAAGTTTACGATAAAGCACCAAGTGGCAGATTATATCTAGATGGCAATGTAAGTGTTGATGAAGATGCTCAATCAATCAAGGATAGAAAAAATTTAAGTGCAAACGGTTATTTGGAAGTTACAATTCTTGTAACTCCAAAAGGAAACATTCACAACAATCCTATTTTAAGTTTTAGAGGCCTTCCAATTGATGATAGGGATGAATTTATTTACGGTATCGAAGATGAAATCGAAAAAACTGTTAGAACATTTAAAATAGGAAGCAAACAACAAGAATATAATTTAATAGATGCCTTAAAGGTTTGCTGTCGTAAGTTTTCTAAAGATAAAACTGGAAAAAAACCTTTTACTAACATTAATTTAATTAGAATTTAAAATGAGTTATACTGGATTAGCAATAATCTATATAATTATTTGGTGGGTTGTTTTTTTTGCTATTCTTCCAATTGATGTAAATCGACAAAAACCTGTTAAAATTGAAGGCGAGGACCCAGGCTCTCCAGAAAATCCCAAAATGTTAAAAAAATTTATTTATTGCACAGGAATAACTACTATTATTTTTATTATTATTTATTTATTAATGAAATTTGAATACTTAAATTTAAGAAATATAATTATCTAAATGTTTTTATCAAAATCATTCATTCCAATATTAAAAAATAATCCTTCAGAGGCAAAAATAAAATCGCACCAACTTATGCTCAGAGTTGGAATGATTAAACAATCTTCTGCAGGTATCTATTCATGGCTACCACTTGGATTTAAAGTTATGAAAAAAATTGAACAGATTGTGAGGGAAGAGCAGAATCGTATTGGAGTTCAAGAAATGTTAATGCCAACTATTCAATCTAGTGAAATTTGGAAAGAGAGTGGCCGTTATGAAGATTACGGAGAAGAAATGCTTCGTATTAAAGATCGTCAAAATAGAGAGATGCTTTATGGGCCTACAAATGAAGAGTTAATAACGGATATTTTTAGAGCTTTGGTTAAATCTTATAAGTCTTTACCCCAATTACTTTATCATATTCAATGGAAATTTAGAGATGAAGTTAGACCAAGATTTGGGATTATGAGATGTCGAGAATTTTACATGAAAGATGCTTATTCATTCGATATCTCTGATGAAGATGCCTTGTTTTCTTATAATAAATTTTTTCTTTCATATTTAAGAACATTTAAGAGATTAGATTTAACAGCAATTCCAATGGCTGCGGATACAGGTCCAATTGGTGGAAATCTTTCTCACGAATTTATTATCTTAGCAGATACTGGCGAAAGTAAAATTTTTACCGACAAAAGAATTTTTGAATTAACTAGTGATGGAACCAATGTTGAAAAAGAGTCATTGGATAATTTAAGAAAAAAATATGAAAAATTTTATGCAGTTACAGATGAAAAGTTTAATGAAAAAGAATTTGAAGAAAAAGTTTCACATGAAAATAGATTAATAACCAAAGGTATTGAGGTGGGACACATATTTTATTTTGGAGATAAATATTCAAAACCAATGGGTGCATCGGTTGACTTACCTGGTGGAAAAAAAGATTTTGTAAAAATGGGCTCGTATGGAATTGGTGTATCAAGGTTAGTTGGTGCAATTATAGAAGCAAAATATGATGAAAAAAATGAAATCATGAAATGGCCAATTTCTGTTGCTCCTTATGAAGTCTCTATAATTCCTATGATTAATAAAAATGATCAAAGTGCTCTAGAAAAAGCAAAAAAAATTCAGAATGAACTTATGAGCAATAATATTGACTCAATTATTGATGATACAGATGAAAATTTTTCATCAAAAATAAAAAAAATGAATTTAATAGGCTCACCTTTTCAAATAATCATTGGAAAACAAACTGATGATAATTTAGTAGAATTTAAAGAAATAGATCAAGAGTCTAAAAAAATTAAACTAGAGCAAGCTATTAAAATTATCAAAGAACAAAAAGAAAAAAATTGATTTCTACTCTTGAAAAAGAAGTTACTTTTAGATTTTTAAAAGCCAGAAAAAAAGATGGTTTTTTAAATGTTATCTCAATTTTCTCATTTATTGGAATTAGTTTAGGTGTTGCAGTTCTTATTATTGTAATGTCTGTGATGAATGGTTTTAGAACTGAATTAATAAATAAGATTGTGGGATTTAATCCTCACGTTACTGTTAAACCGTACAATAATCCAATTGAATATAAAAATTATGATAAAGTTTTAAAAACAATATCTGAGAATTTAGTTTTAAGTAATTCAAGTGAAGCAATTATAATTAGAGATCAAAATTCAAAAGGAGTTCTTTTAAGAGGTTATCTTGGAGAAGATTTTTCTAAATTAGAATTAATCAATAATAAAAATTTTTTAGGACAAAATAAAAAAATTGAAAAAAACTCAATTTCAATTGGAAGAGAATTAAGTTTTAATCTTGATTTAAATATAGGTGATAATATCACTTTAATGTCATCATCTGGTGTTGAAACCATAATTGGAAATTTGCCTAAACAAAAAACATTTATCATTACGTCAATATTTGAGAGTGGTTTAGCCGAATTTGACAATAACGTTATTTTCTTAAATCTTAATACTCTTGAAGAATTTTCCAATCTTTCTATAGACGAACGTAACTTAGAAATTTATCTAAAAGATCCAAAAAATATAGAACAACAAAAAAATCTTATTCAAAAAAATTACCCTAATGATTTAGTTTTTACTTGGGCAGATATGAATAGATCTTTATTTTCTGCTTTAAAAGTTGAGAGAAATGTAATGTTTATCATACTATCACTAATTATAATTGTTGCTGCATTCAATATTATTTCTGGACTTACAATTCTTGTAAAAAATAAAACAAGAGATATTGCTATATTAAAATCAATAGGAGTTTTAAATAAATCTATTATTAAAATTTTCTTTTTAGTTGGGGTAATTATTGGATCAACAGCTACCTTTTTTGGAATTGTTATAGGGATAACTTTTTCATATTACGTTGAAAATTTAAGAGTATTTTTGAGTGAAACTTTTGATTTAACCTTATTTCCAGAAGAAATTTATTTTTTAAGTACAATGCCATCGGAAATTAATTTTAACTCAATTTTTTTAATTTCAATATGCTCAATTTTTATAACAATTTTAGTTTCAATTTTTCCCGCAGTTAAAGCAGCAAAACTTGATCCAGTTAAATCTTTAAAGTATGAATAACGCTATTGAATTAAAAAATTTATCCAAAACATTTTTTGATAAAAAAAATATTAATGTTTTAAAAAAAGTAAACTTCAAATTTCAATTAGGTAAAATTTATTCTATAATGGGTCCCTCTGGATCTGGAAAATCAACATTACTCAATTTAATTTCATTAATTGACAAACCAACAAGTGGATCAATTAAATTCCTAAACAAAACGATAGATTTTAATAACAATGAAAATAATGATATTTTTAGAGCAAATAATATTGGGATAATTTATCAACAGGATAATTTATTAACTGACTTTACTGCTTTAGAAAATGTGTATCTTGCTTGTTTAGCCTCAGGACTAGATAAAAATCTTTCAAATCATAAGGCAAGAAATATTTTAAAGCAGGTGGGTCTTGCTAATAGAATTGATCATTATCCAAATGAGTTGTCAGGTGGTGAAAAACAGAGAGTTTCAATTTCAAGAGCTTTAGTAAATGAACCAAATATTATACTAGCTGATGAACCAACTGGTAGTTTAGATAAAAAAAATGCAGATGAGATTTTTGATTTATTAAAAAAACAAATTACTCCTAATAGATTAATATTATTTGCAACTCATAATAGATTTCTTGCAAATAAGTCAGATTGCTTGTTGGAAATGGTTGATGGTAGGTTAAAGTCAATTAATGCCAGAATCTAATCATAAAAAATTTAATCATCTAAAAATTCATACTCAGTATTCAATTTGTGAAGGAGCTATTAAAATTGATGAATTAAAAGATAATGCCAAAGAACTCAAAATAAGTGCATTGGGGATGTGTGATACATCCAATCTTTGTGGAGCAGTCGAATTTTCTGACAAATTATCAAAAGTTGGAACTCAACCAATTATTGGAACACAAATAAATTTTAAATTTAATGATACAGTAGGTTTACTTCCATTATTTGCCCTTGATATTGAGGGATATAAAAAGATTATAAAATTATCATCTCGTTCTTATTTGGAAAATGATGATCTTTCAGATCCACATTTAGATATTAATGATTTATTAAGATTAGATACCAATGGAATTTCAGTTTTTTCAGGAACTATATTTGGGTTATTTGGCAAATTATTTGATAAAGTTAAATTTGAAGAAATAATTAACCTTTATAAAAAATTAAATGCAGTACTTGGCGATAGGTTTTATTTAGAAATCCAAAGACATGAAGATCCTAATGAAATTGAATTTGAGAAATTTAATCTTGATCAATCAAAAAAATTAGAAATTCCAATTATTGCAACAAATGAGGTGTTTTACTTAACAAAAGATATGCACGAAGCTCATGATGCACTTATTTGCATTGGTAACAAAACTTATGTTAATGAAAAAAATAGAATTAAATATAGCTCAAATCATTATTTAAAAAATGATAGTGAAATGTCAGATTTATTTTCTGATCTACCTGAAGCACTAGAGAACAATTATAATTTTCCTTATAGATCAAGTTTTAGGCCACTTTTTTCAAAACCAATTTTACCAAATATCAGTTCATCAGATGAAGGTAATGCAAGCGATATAATTAAAAAAAATTCTTTAGATGGTCTCAAAGAGAAATTTAATAAATTTTTTGACCTTAAAGAAAAAGATTTAGAAAATAATGATAAATTTTTAATTTATAAAGATAGATTGGATCATGAATTAGAGATCATTATTAAGATGGATTATTCCAGTTATTTTCTAATTGTCTCTGATTATATTAAATGGGCAAAAAATAATGATATTCCAGTTGGACCTGGAAGAGGATCTGGTGCAGGATCACTTGTCGCTTGGTGTTTGTCAATCACTGATGTTGATCCAATTAAATACAATCTTATTTTTGAAAGATTTCTTAATCCTGATAGAATTTCAATGCCTGACTTTGATATCGATTTTTGTGAGGAAAAAAGAGATTTAGTTTTTGAGTACTTAACTAAAAAATATAAAGACAGTGTAGCTCACATAATTACATTTGGTAAATTGAAAGCCAGAATGGTTATTAGAGATGTTGGAAGAGTATTAGGGCTTGCTTATGGTTTTGTTGATAGTATTTCTAAGATGATACCGTTTGATCCATCAAGACCCCAAACATTATCAGAATGTATCGCAGGTGAACCAAGACTTCAAAAATTAATTAATGAGGATCAAAGAGTAAAAAAATTAACCGATCTTTCTCTAAAATTAGAGGGCCTAAATAGAAATGTAGCTACACACGCTGCAGGTGTTGTTATTGCAGATAAAAAATTAACTGAAATTGTACCGCTATACAAAGACTCAACAGCAGATTTATTATTACCGTCAACACAATTCGATATGTATTCAGCTGAAAATGCTGGTTTAGTTAAATTTGATTTTTTAGGATTAAAAACATTAACAGTTATTAATAACACTCAAAAATTAATTCAAAAAAAACACAAAGATTTTAATATTGAAGATATTAGCTTTGAGGATCAAAAAGTTTTTGAATTAATGTCCTCTGGAAAAACAGTTGGTTTATTTCAAATTGAAAGTGCTGGTATGAGAGATGCTTTAATTCATATGAAGCCTAATCACATTGAAGATATTATTGCTTTAGTTGCTTTATATCGACCAGGACCAATGAGCAATATTCCAATATATAATGATTGTAAGCATGGCAGAAAAACACCTGATTATTTGCATCCATTATTAGAAGATATTTTAAAGCCAACTTATGGAGTAATAATCTATCAAGAGCAAGTCATGCAAATTGCTCAAAAATTATCTGGTTTTACTGCTGGTCAAGCAGATATTCTAAGAAGAGCTATGGGAAAAAAGAAAAGGGCAGAGTTAGAAAAACAAAAACAGAATTTTATTGCAGGTGCAGTTAATAACGGAATAAGTAAAGACGTTGCAGCAGGAATTTTTTTAAAAATAGAACCATTCGCAGAATATGGTTTTAATAAAAGTCATGCCGCAGCTTATGCAATAATTTCATATCAAACTGCATATTTGAAAACCTATTACCCTAAAGAGTTCATAGCTGCATCAATGACAATGGATATTTCTAATCAAAATAAACTAAGTGAATTTTATGAAGAACTAAAAAGATTAAATGTCGAAGTAATTAGGCCCGATATTAACGAATGTTTTGCCGATTTTAGAACTGAAAATGATAAATTCTATTATGCGCTAGGAGGCATAAAAGCAGTTGGTTCTGAAGCAATATCTAACATAGTAAAAGAAAGAATAAAAAATGGAAATTTTAAATCTATTAATGATTTCATCAAAAGAGTAGACCCTAAAGATATTAATAAACTACAGCTTGAAGGTTTAGTTAAGGCCGGTGCTTTTGATAGTTTAAATGATAATAGACAATCAATATTTAATTCTATTCCAAACATAATTACAAAATCTAAAAATGATTTTGATAATAAAGTAGCTAATCAAATTGATTTATTTGGTGATAGTACTGAGGTTGAAAACGATATAATTGAAAATACTAAAGATTGGGAATTTGAAGAAAGATTATCTAGAGAATTTGAGGCAGTAGGTTTTTTTATTTCCGATCATCCACTAAATCAATTTAAAGAGATTTTCGATGACTATAAGATTATAAATTATCAAAATTTCTTTGATGACGATGATATTAAGGAAAATAATATAGCAGCAACTCTATTAAAAGTTACTGAACGAAAAACTGCTAAAGGAAATTCCTACGCTGTATTAAAATTAACTGATTTAACTAGTGTTTTCGAACTATTTATTTTTTCCGATGTTTTAGAATTAAACAGGGATAGTTTGAAAGAAGGATCTTCATTAATTTTAACTTTAACAAAAACCATTTCATCTGATGAAGATAAAACAAAAAGAATTAACGTTAGAAAAATTGCCTCTTTAAAAGATCTATTTAATAGTTCAATTAGTGAAATTACTTTAAATTTATCATCTAAATCACAGCTTAAAGAAATACAAAATTTTTTAGATGAAAAGGGTGATACAGTTGTAAATATTTCTATTTTCGAAAATTCAACCACTAGTGTTTTTAAGCTTAAAACATCAAGAAATTTTGATAGAAAAACAATTAATATCTTAAGAAATAGGGATATAAGCCTTAATATTCACTAATTTTCTCTTGTTTTAAGTCAAAATTATTTGTAAATAACCCACTAAATTAACTAATACGCACATAGTATTTGGTTTTATACCTCCGGTCCTTAAATGGAAATTACTATGGTGGCTTAACCGGGAATAAATATGAAAATACCTAACGTTACAATTCAACAATTACTAGAAGCAGGTGTTCACTTGGGACACAAAACTTTGAGATGGAATCCGAAAATGAAAAAATACATTTTTGGAAAAAGAGACTCCATTCATATAATTGATTTAACTCAAACATTAGAATTAACCAAAGTTGCTCTTCAAAAAGTATATGAAACTATTTCAAATAATGGAAAAATTCTTTTTGTATCAACTAAAAAACAAGCCTCAGAAGCTATAGCTGAAGTTGCAAAAGAAACTGACCAATATTTTGTAAATTATAGATGGTTAGGTGGAATGTTAACTAACTGGGGAACAATTTCAAATTCTATCAAAAAATTAAAAAAATTAGAAATTGATCTTGTGGCTGAAAATAGAGGTTTCACTAAAAAAGAACTTTTAAAAATGAGTGTTAAAAAAGATAAATTACAAAGATCTTTAGGTGGTATCGCTGAGATGAAAAAAGTTCCTGATTTAGTATTTATAATTGATACTAATTATGAATCTCTTGCAATACAAGAATCTGTTAAATTGGGAATACCTATAATTGCAATTTTAGATAGTAATTCAAATCCTGATGGAATTGATTTTCCAATACCTGGGAATGATGATGCTAGAAGAGCTATAGATCTTTATTGTAATCTTATAAAAGAAACAATTAATGCTGCAAAAAAATCTACACCAAAAGAAGATAAAAAAGTCGATTTAAAAAATGATGAAAAATCTTCTAAAACAATTCAAGAATTAGATAGAGAGAAACTAGAAAATAAGTTTTCTAAAGACAGTAAGGAGACCTTAAATTAATGAGTGACATAGAAAAAGTAAAAAAACTTAGAGAACTAACAGGTGCTGGATTTAAAGATTGTAATCTAGCAATAAAAGAGTCTGATGGTGATATAGATAAGGCTATTGAAATTTTGAGAGTCAAAGGAATTTCAAAAGCCTCA
>Ga0209652_1002176_pt1 | contig 15400 bp, 12 predicted proteins | sample SaaInl74LU_5_DNA_FD_184641 | JGI IMG/M metagenome (GOLD analysis project Ga0209652, IMG submission 184641) | Marine microbial communities from expanding oxygen minimum zones in the Saanich Inlet - ESP_74LU_5_DNA (SPAdes) (version 2) | ecosystem: Environmental > Aquatic > Marine > Intertidal zone...
CCGTCGTACAATCAAAAGTTTGGAATGACCGGATCAACTCTGAGAGCGGTATGCGGTGTTCACTTGCTCTTTCTGTCATTTCATTTACAGCAACTCATTGGATTTGCAATGATGAGCTGCTCGCTATGGTAATGCACAATGTAAGGAGCATCATGCGCGCGGAAGTAATTGAACACCCTTACTTACGTAAGTACTTGCAACATGAAGAAGGAACGGTGTGGATGATGTGACAAAGATAGAGACAAATTGTACAAACAAAATGTAGTCCCAGAGAAATAGACAAGGATGAATCGGTTGTGACTTTTGCCTCTGCGAACCACGCTGTATTTACTACAAAGATTTGAGATGACAAACGACCAAACACGACCAACCGACTAATAATCGAAGAGACAAGCGACACAACAACACAACAACCAACAATTACAAAGACCAGAGAACAGACGACATGGCTTCCGAACACACCAACAACCTCGGCTGTCTGCCCACAGGCACAATAGGACATATTGCGAGCTTTCTCTCCAGGACGTCCCGTGCCCTATTTGCGGTGGGACTCGCAAACTCCCAATAACGATGCGGTTAAATTATGTACCAATTGCGAAAGAAAGTATTGCGCTGATTGCTCAGCAATGAAAGGCCCATGTGATGTTTGTTGCGGCCAATTCTGCACGGAATGTGCCACGCTCATGGATTGTACTGCGTGCGGTGGTGGTTGTGGAGAGCAAGTTTGTAATTTCTGCGTCTCAGACCGAAGATGCAGCCATTGCAAGAGAATCACTTTATGCGATACTTACGCTTGCGTTACTTGCGATGTATTCAATTGTTACGATTGCCTTGATCATGAAGGAGCAAAAATAGTGCACTATTGCTATTGTGATTGTGGTGATGATGCTCTCTGTAATAGCTGTAGAATGAGAGAAGTTCTAGAAGATGATTCCAACGCTTGCGCTGAATGCTGCAAGATTATTGCCCCTTTTTTGATTGAAGAGACCAAGAGACAGCGCATTGAGATTGATGCGTTGAAGGATCAGAATGCGCAATTGAAGAAACAAAAGAATGAAGGCGCCTAAGATTGATGGTAATAGTAGGCGCAACGCGTGTCTTCATTGAAGAAGTGTTCGGATGATGATTGGATTCGTGGTGCTATAGGCAATGTTGTGAGAACAGTAGAATGATCGCGGTGAGAAGTGTACACCAAATGCACATTTTGATTGCATGTGGGGAGTTAGGGAGTTATTAATAATGATGAAAGTTGCAATGGCTGAACTAGTATTGATACTCATTACTCATTACGCACGAGATAGGCGTGCGTATGCAAAACTAGATAACAAATATGATTATAGAACTCCCCGTGACATTAAAATGCTCCTCCTTATCTCCTCAAGGATGCAATCCTCCACTCTCAAACTCCCCATCATCATCAAACAAATTGGCAGGAACATCGCATGGCGTCTCATCCTCCGAAAGCACACACTCTGTACAAAACTTGATAACCTCTGCAGGCCCCTGTTGATAATGAGAATGAATAATGAATACGTGAGGAATTCATACATCCTCAACAAAGATAGTGTGTTGTTTAAATGATAGTGGTCTCTAAAAACAACTTACCATCTCAAACATATCCTCAAACACATCACAATTCCCCGTAGACACACATCGATCCGCACAATACCTCATTGGATCATCCTCCACCATCTTCTCATCCTTACGCCTCCTCGGCGAAGAGATAGATCGATCCACACCACTGGTAAATCCATTCACCGTCGCCGGCTCCACATATTCAAACTCTGCTTCAAAATCATAATTTTCGGGGAGGGCATGAATTTCAGCCTGTAGTGCCCTTTGCTTCGCCTCCCATTGGGATTGGGTCTCGTGTTTTTGGTAGAGGCGGCGCACTTCGTTGTCGATCATGTTGGCAATGTGATCTTCTAGGAATAGAGTCGTGGAGGATGGTCGGCTGTTGCGGTTGCGAAGGTGGGGTCCAATTTGGAATGCGGTTGTAGATTTGAATAGTACTGCTGCCATCAAGAGTGCGGCTGTCGCCGCATGGCGAAGGAAGAGAGCAGTTGTTTGATGCATGGTAATAGTAGGAGATGATTCTGAGCACTGCTTATCGATGGTTGCAGTCCTTGGTTGCAGTAGTATCGCCTTTGTGCGTCATTGTTGATGTTTTTGATACCGATGATGCGTTGGATTTCAGATTTCTTCGTATGATGAAGTGTTACCCTCACAATAATATTCAGAAATGCTTTAAGAAATAAATGCTTTTACTGTCGTTTAGATCGTTTCATCAACAGAGAGAGTACAGATGTTCATCATTCAAAAATGCAATCATGATAAAAGGTAGCTACTAGCAGCTTTGCTATTTTTCAGAACAAAAAGCAGATGATGCACACCAATGCTGCCGAAATCATCTGCTGAAATGATTCATTGAAACAGCCCGACCTTGCTCATAAACTCCTATCAAGCAGCCACTACAAAGCACTCTACTATCCATTTATCAACAGATCCCCGCCTACAGTCTACAATCATTTCATACTAATACAATGACAACTGTTCTGCTTTTTGCTCTAGCTCTATCCTGCCTCTGCCTCCAAATTGACATTGCACAATCATATGTCATCGATGGCAGTACATCATCTTCCATCATCTCCAGATTTCATAACGTCCAATGCAAATTATTCATGACCATCGATCAAACTGCACCACCACCAGTTGTTCCTACCAACGATGATAATAATGCCTACGATGACAACTTCGCTTCTATCGCAACCGGCTCCAAACTTGGCTTGCCACTCGACGTTCAATTCACATCTGGCGCCTGTACCGACTTTGGTATGAACAATGAAGCTCTTCTAATAGGCAGCATTGAACCTACCGCCACCTCCTCCCTCCTCTCACTTCAACCACTCAACGAACCAAAATTCGTCACCCTCTCGGGACAACAATCCGTCAAGGTCACACCCGGAGCATATGCCTGCCAAATCTCCGATCCAGAAACCAAACAATTCTTCTTCCGATTCTTCCTTGATTTTCCAGAGGGGGCTACTCGCAACGATGTGACATTGCCAGCGGAACGGGTGTACTTCATGTCATCGTGTTGGATCAAAGATGATAATATGATTGCTAAAGCGCATAAATGGAAGGAAGAGTTTCAGTCCTCGTTAACATTACTCAATACCGAAATTGAGGAATTGAAAAAGGATGATACAGTAGGGTTGGTGGCACGAACACGTCGCTTCCCACAATACGTTGAGTTGTTGAAACAACGTCGAAAGCTGACTACGCAAATTGAAATGTTGCTGGAACGCTTTCCATTGGAGCGGCCTTTGATGAGTGGACCGAATGGGACGTTGTTTTTGAAGGATGGAGTGGTGGCTGTGAAGCGTGAGTTTGGTGGGAGGACACGGTATCATTGGATTGGGACGTTTAGCTTTAAGGACTTTATGGATGGTGATGAGAAGAAGAAGGAGGAGGAGGTCACTAAGAAGTTGATGCCTTGATTAGGATAGAGATGGGTTGCATGATGTGTTGCACCTGTTGCTCTATTATTGTATAGATGTTTTGTAAATAAAGAGATGATGATCTGTTCTGAGTAAAACTGTTATGAAGACACATGATTATTTCTTAAGCCCCATCAAGTAATTGTCTCCCTTAGTCCTTTATATAGCCGAACACTAACTGGATTCAAACCAAGTTAGTACTCATCACCCACGGATTAAAAATGCATTTTTCATTACAAACCGATATCCAGTTGTCCTTATGCTCCTTGCGAAACATGTACGTTTGCTCTTCATTGTAGCCCAATGCATGCCTCGACCGAGCAATATATCCACTCGTCACACTGGCAGGATTACCAATGTACACATCACTGAGCATGGCAAGGGCAGTATCAGGACCCGTCAAGCTCGTTTTGTTACCCAGTACAATTAATTTGGGCCCAATAACAGGATCTCTCAACAATCCCTCTTCTACACTAGGCAACTCTCCATCAGAGAATAATACGATAGGATGCTCCAACATCCCCAATGGTTTCAATATCATACGAATATACTTTGGTGACATCTCCAACGCCCCCTTGGGAGTCAATCCCGAAGTCTTGGCCAATTGATTCAATTTAAACTGCGCCCTCCCTTCCATAAATCGCGAGTGTATCACCGTATATTTCATAATCGATCCCGAACCATGAAATAGATCATCAATTGTACGACAAACATTGATCGCACGCAGACCATGATGCGCATACCCCAATGCACGATTGTACCGTAGGAATATTCTGCGGAGTATCCCAATATGAAAGTTCATATTGGATTCCCAATTGTCCCCCGGTGATTTGTAAAAGTATAAATCTTTCGCGGATAATTGAATGACTTCATCGTAGCCTACTAAATCAGTCGAGTTGCGAATGATCGTTATCCCCAGCTCATTGCGAATTTCATTCCTTAGTTCTTTGTTGTCATTACTTTCATATCCCATGAATTGTATTGCTTCAATGACCCACCCGTGGAATGTCGTACCCAATTCCAATTGATGATCACGTGCATAATCGTAGGCATGTAATAGCGAGTTGATTTGATTCCCTATGTGTCCAAATAGATAATCATCTTTGCGTAGCAATAGTAGTTTCTTTTGTGTAGGCCATTGGGGCACAAAGGGTTCTCCGGAGTAGGTGACTTGTTGAGTCATTTTGGGATGGATGGCGTAGTTGAGTGGTGTTGGTCGATCGCACATGACGAATGGTTTCTCTGTCGTAGATATTGCGTCTGGACCTCCTAGGAGATATAGGGCATCGTTGAAGAGGCTGACTGCTAAGGAGAAGGCTGCACAGATGATGAAGAGAGCCCGCCGATGTTTCACGATGATTGATATGATGTGATCGGCCGTGTCTCTTCTGATGTTCATTGTCTTTAGCAACTTGTAATGCACAGGCATCATCTTATTCAAAAATCTATCTTCTGTCTGCTGCTGCTAGCCCAGCTGCTTCTATGATGTCTAGTCGCGACGGAGAGTAGGAAGATAGTACAATAGGAAGAAGGAAGGCCCAACTTGCCAGCATGGTTTTTGTGTCCAGCAACGCATGGACAGGGAATCAGCTTGATCGTAAAAAATGGTCATAAAGACCAGTCACAGGTGGGGACACGAAGAATGCGAGAAATTCTCTGAAAGGATGACCCTGGATGTGATCTCCTCAGTCTCTTCTTCAGCTGTAATGACCGAGGAACAAGGCCAAAGCAAGTTGAGAAGTGAGAAGGTGGTGGGGACATCCAAAGCGAGACAACAACAGACGACAAGCTGGAAGCTATGCAAAGGATGCAGCTGCTGAAGCTCCATGGCTACGGCTACCATAGCTTGCGACACGCACATGCAAAAAAGCTGCGGTAGACAAACATCAGTAATTTGAAGTGTATGAACAATTATGTGTGAGTGCAGTACGCCCGTGTACGAATAGCGCCTCTCATAGGCAACGCTTAGGCACCGAAGGGGAATTCAATAATATTTGCTTACAAACTACATTTGAGTCCTGCTCTTCGCTTGCAACATTGGTACAGCGCACCCACACTTGTGACTCCAAGACTCTCTCAAGCAGCAGCCGAAGTAATGCAGATTGACCGTGAAAACAAGAGTTGACGCACAAGGAAAAAAGACATGAACATTATCAGATCACTCGATTTTGAATACAATTACATATATGGAGACTGTACGTATGGTCACAGTATTGTTACAAGCAGACAATCAGTCAAGCAGATAGTACCGTAACAAAAGTAAAACACACCATCCTAACATACTCCGCAGGCAGCTGAGCGCAGCGAAGCTAGTAAAAATATATAACGCAAGAAATGATTCGAACTAGAGACCATGCTCGCAGAAGAATTACGATCACGTTGTAGTATTATGCTTAAATAAGGCTGGTAGCTTGCTACTTATTGGCATCTGGCGGCATCTGGCATCATCTACCAAGATGGTGGTAGAAGGTGGACGGGATGGGATGGAGGATGGAAGAAACAACAAGGTGCGTGGATGTAGGATCAACATACCTTACCAGTATTAATGTACGAACGTACGTTACTAATATGTACTACCTTTGAGAGTGCACTCGAGTTCTTGGAGCCTGTCGCTTCAAATTTGGCGCACGACAGAAGCAAGATCAGTTAGCGTTCGCTTTACCTGCTTTGACACGATAAGAACACGAAGCCTATCCAATGCACAGCCAAGATTTGGCCAAGATGCTCATAAGAACAAAACAAAAGAAAAACAATCGACAAAAATACAGACGAAGTACTAAAATGGATGACTTGTTAGGACATGAGTTGAGGAAGGCGCTTAGTGACCCTTCCAACTGGCTCGAGGAAGAATGAGCAGGCCGGTGCCGCCGCCGCTTTCGCTGGTGATTTGTTTGATGATTGGGTGAACGAATTGGAACCACATGGCATGGTCTCGACGAAGGAGGCCAAGAAAGAATACTTCTTAACCACAGCAGATCTTGCCACGTTGTTTTATGAATCCTACGGAGGAGGGATTGGATGCGGCCCTCCCATGAAGTGTTACGTGCACAAAGATCTTGTGGCAACAAGTGTGCGCAAGCATGGAAGAGCCGGTGTTGTGAAGAAGTTGGAAGCAAGGCACAAGCGTGAGGAGAAGAAACGCAAGAAGGAAGAAGAGGCCGAACAAGCACGCAAGAGGTTGAAGACGATTACCAACACTAGTGCCGATGGAGCAGCAGCAGCTACTGCTACCACCAAGACGGCGAGTGCTAGTGACACCCAAGAGGTCAAGAATCTCCGAAAAGGACTATTGAAGATGGCCAAGAGGAATATGGGTTTTCAAATGAGTGGTGCTCCCAAAAATTGGAGGATTGAGGTGCCTGGCACATCCAAGGCGACTTTTGCTGCCCTCGTGGGTCAGCCTACCGATGTCGACCTTGACTCATTTGTCAAAAAAGGTGCATACTACACTGAGCAGTACGAAGCGTTTAAGTTGTTTGGCACCGATGAGGCCCAATTGATCAAGGATTTCAATCGTGAAGGGGTGACACAGGAGATTGGATCTACTGTGACTGTCCGGTACAAGCCGAGTACTATGGAGCTTTCAGTTAATGGCCACGCGGAGATATGTGGATGGTGAAACACTCTTGGTTAACATTGATTTTTAGTCGCGATAGAATTGTTGATCCTGATACACAGAAGCAAAATCAACTGCACTAGCATGCAATTAATGTACGAACAATAAACCAGATACACAGTAGCAAACGCATTATACACAATAATTAATGGTGGCCACCTCAAATCTACCTAAATAATTACTCAATGATGATGGTGATCATGGCTGTGGCCATGATCGTCATCACTCCCTGCTCCTACTGCTGAATCAATCGCGTTGTACCAGTCTTCATAAAAAGGATCGCCTGCGTCTACAGACATGTGATTCCACGCTTCCTCTCGCATGTCCATCTCCTCCTCGGTTAGCAGGCATGCATCAAGGGCCTTAGTTACCGCATCTCTATCCAGCTTTTGACCGATTATAACAATCTCTTGTTGCCTATCACCGTGGGGTTCAGTCCACAAAGGAGCAATGGCATCCTCCAAACCTTCAGGCCAGTGCTCCTTATCTATCTCAGCCCACCACGGATTACCGGGCACAAGATTGAAGTGATTACCAGCTAGAGAGAACTCGCCTTGTATTCCTGTAAAACTTGCTAGCCAGATAATACCCTTTGAACGTAGGACGATGCTCGTGTCAAATGGAGTTGCTTGATTGAGCATATCTTTCAACACCAAATTGAGCTTGTGCGGCCAGAAAGGCTTCCTTGCACGATATGAAAACGAAGAAATTCCATACTCGAGAGTCTCTGGAGTATGTTCACCTACTCGTGCTTCCTTCAGCCACCCATCGTGCTTCTCTGCATCGGACATGGAGAAAAGTCCAGTGCCCAATACTCGATCTAAGGGAACATCGGAGTATACAGATTCAATCAGATGAGCAGCAGGATTCATCTGTTGGATGAGACGCTTGACCTGATTCTTCTCATCTGAATTGATCTGGTCACACTTGTTCACGATAATTACATTCGCAAACTCTACTTGATCACATAGCAAATGAGAGATTGTTCGCTGATCTTCGGGATCAGCTTGCCAATCTCGATCTTGCAGAGTTTGAATGCTATCCAACTCTGATAGAAACCTCGATCCATCAACGACTGTTACTAAAGTATCAATCTCAGCAATATCACCTAGACGCAGACCAGTACTATCTTCAAAAGTAAACGTCTCTGCCACCGGCATCGGTTCACTCACTCCAGTAGATTCGATGAGAAGGTAATCGAAGGTGCCTTGAGCAGCGATCTTGGCGACTTCTACGAGTAAATCTTCTCGCAGTGTGCAACAAATACTGCCAATATGAGTGGGAGAAGGATAGGAATATAATGAGACGACAGATATAAGATGCCAAGTAACGAAAGATGAAAGATACGAGCCAAGATTAATCGAGCTACTCACCAACCATTGCTCATCTCAACCATGTGCTCCTCCTTTTGAGTGACAGAAACAGAATGCTTCTTCAACAAAGCAGCATCAATATTAATTTCTCCCATATCGTTCACGAGAATAGCAATCTTAAGCCCATCGTAGTTTGCTAAAATATGTGACATGAGAGTTGTCTTCCCACTACCAAGAAATCCGCTCAGAAGAGTGACAGGCAGCTTGTGTGACTGTCCATCCTTGCGGTTGACAGCTAGACGAGATAGAATATCAGCATTAGCTTTTCGTACGTCTTGAAGCATGTCTGCTTGATGGGATGGCTTCCACTCTTCAGGCTCTACTGTCAACGTGGCATCAGTCACAGCGCTTGTAATGGTAGACACAGCCTCCTGTCCGAATACTCCTCCCCACTTGCATGGCACGATCCCAACATTTGCTGCCTCGACAAGAATACTAGACATACTTCGCAGTGCTGCTACAGATCGTTCATCCAACCTCTTCACTGCATTTTCAAACAGGTACCAATCGTACGGACTCTCTTCATCCTCTAAATCTGCCTCCTCTAATGCTCCATCTGGCGGCGGAGCCGTGGCATACAAAGGATACAATTGCATCACAACATTTCGTCCATTGGGAGCATACACTGTCACCGGAGAGATCATTTCCAAGGCTGCAACTTCGGATGAATCTACCTCAGTGAGTTCAACTACGGAGCGAATGGCTGCGCTGACCGGAGATTCATCCTCCTTAGGAATCACAGATGGCAATCTCATGTCATCCCATCCACCAGAGAGTGATCGTACTAGAACGCACCTATTTCCACGTAGGACCAAAGCTCCGATATGACGATCACATTTGGCCCAATCCATACTTTTCAAGTCGATAGTACCATTATTGATGGACATCTGCTCCACCTTGAGCAAGTCAGCAGTGATATCTTCAGTTGTGCGTTCGTATTGCTTCGAGTATTTGTTCATCTCGACTGTGAGGGTTGATAGATGCACTGACTTCCCAGTCGAGTCACAATAATCTGGATTGTAGGCTGGCATGACATCGTCGCAACCCTTCTTGCTCAAGATTGAGAGTAGCAAACTCAAACCCTGTTTGTGAGCTCCTCGAGGAACAATATTTGTCATGCCGTTAGGAAAGACATGGCGAATCATTCCTAAGCGCTTGTCACGTGTCTTCTCATCCTGAAAGATGAGGTGGAAATCCAATGATAGCTGGGAGTTGACAGAGCTGTTTCGCTGGTTGCCCATTGGTACCAAGATATTATTGACAAAAGATGCTGGTAGAGTAGGATGTATCAAGCAAATGTCGGAAGCAACTGAAGTAGCCCTGTCTTCTCGCAAAAAAGCATCGTATAACTTGAGCAACACACAACAAAGTTCACCCTCAGCGGCAAGTGTGACATTTTGTAGATTTAGACGTTGCAACAAACGAAGCAATTGTTTACCAAATCCCTTGACTGGCTCGCAGGTCTCCATCTCCTTTTGAATCATGTTGTTCAATGCACCTGCCCTAGCGCTGTTATCAGCGCCATCGTCACCTTCTTTTGCCTCAACCATAGTTGCTACATCAACAATAATAATGCGCTGAAATTGCTTGTCATGATGCCAAATCTCACATCCACCATGCTTCTTCTCCTCTTCCTTTTCATCATAACTGCAATCGATATGTTCCCCTAGCAATATAGATTGCGCACATCCCGCATACTCATGCATTGGATGCCTGCGGACACCATCTTCTGCAGCATAATCTGATCCAACAGTAGAATCTTTCTTGTTATTCTTCTTGTTACCCTTCTTCTTTGATTGCATTTTAAGTGTTGATGTCAAGATGACCAATGCATCCGTGATAGGAGCATCATTACGTGTCTTGAATGGGCCGAAGTCACCTGCGAAGACGAATAAATCTGGCACCAGCCAATTTGATTTATCCTCACGAGCTTTTCGCGACATGATGGTGGATAGATTGATCAGACGAGATGCAGATGTACTGTAGAGCGTTGTTGTCGATGAGCTTGCTACTTGAGTATTTAGATGCGATGATAGTAGGTGGAAGAGCAACAAAGCAAATTTGCGGTGGGAAAGAATCTTTCGAGGAAAGATTATTTTGATATTTGAATTCCTCTGTAGCCACCCGCCCACTACACAGCGTCGATTAGTAAGATGTAAGCCCGTCCAGCTCCAATCGTCCCCGCATGAGGCCATCTCCTACCATTTCACCTACCGTAGTTCCTACCTCCGTTCCCTCTCCTCGCCCGACAAAAAGTATCTTTGCCATCATCTTCTTCTTCTTCTACAAACTAAACCCGACATCGTCAGCAATGCCGTCAAGGAAGAAGGCCAAAGGCAAGGGTAGAAAGGCGGCCAAGGAAGCAGCAAAAGAAGAAGAAGCGGCTAAGCCATCAACAACTGCACCAGCGGCGGCAGCCAATCAGCAGCAGGAATCACTGAATGCACAGATGCAGCAGCTACTGATCAATACTTTGATGGATGAATGTAGAAAGAAAGAAGAGCAGTGCAGGCATGGCTTTATTACGGACAGTCATAAAGATTTCGAAGAGATCACCAAGTTCGCTCTGGCGTTTAACAACAAATTTTGGGAAGAACCCGATTCCACCAATCTTGGGGATTGTTTCGAAATAGCTCTTCGCTCTACTTGGGACGAATTTTATGACGTTTGGAACAGCGCAACCAAGATGGACTTGGCAATATCTTGTTTCACATGGGCTGGGACGAATGATATTGTTCTTGAAGACGGCCACATTGAGGAAGCTAACGCAAATGCAGCAATTGCCTCATACTTGGAGGAATGCAACGCTATGCATTTACGAAAGACCCAAGCTTCGATCAATTCTGCAAAAACAGCTGAATTATTCAGGGGGGACGAGCATACAGTTGTGAAATATTTGAGGAAAAAAATACCCTGTTCATGCCTGGATAAGAAATACAAAGAGGTTAAATCTATGGCGAGGATGGGATCTTGCTACAACCCAAATTGTAGTTTACCTTATCAAAAGATCGAACGCAGCAGGATGCTTTATTGCACTCGTTGCAGTCAAGTAAACTACTGCTCCCCTGAATGCCAAAAGGCCGATTGGAATATACATAAGGAGGACTGCTTGGGGTATATGAAAGAGAAAGCCAATTTTGAGAAGAAACAGACAGCGGACTCAAGCGATGATACGGTAAGAGAGATATTGGTATTCTAACTGCAATCTCCGCTGGTGATACATACAACCGTCAATACGCATCTTGAGTCACTTATTTTGAGTAGTCAGCATCAACTCACAATTATTTTACTGAAACTAACCACAAGTCAAAGCTACTTATGCACTTTGCGGACAAAAAGCCAAATGTCATGCGTTTAGTACCATAAGTACGGCTACACCAATGGCGCACATCTCTTCTAAACGTCTGAAGGGTATTATATTACTTCAGTTTAGGCTCTCATGACCTATCTCTTCATCTCAGCTTGAACATGGGCTGTCCGCAAAGTGGTCAGGTGAATTCCTACTAGCTTCCCACAGAAGCTTCCGTGACCAACTTGTCACGCATCAAATCAACAAAGTAATCAGACCACAAAATATATCCGGCCCGGGGCTTGGCGTTAGTCCGAGTACAATGTGCTGACAGGTCTTATGGAGAAGAATATTTGCTTGACCCTAAGCATTGAATAAGCTGTCATATGTTTAGATCCAAAATAAATCTTAGGGTCAACCCAATTCGTCATCACTGACCACACTGATAAAAGTTATGAAGCACATAAACATCTCTAGAGCTTCAATACATACCAAGATAAGTAGAGTATGACCAGTCTTTGGCTCATGTATTGTGTATTCACTTTACCAGACTAAGTATCATTGATAATATGCGATTAGGGATCGTAATATGCCTTGATCAGGAAGCTTTGACGGCAACGGCAGCAACACGAAACACGAGAGAGATGTCATGTCACAATTCACATTCACCTCCGTCCTCTGCCTCTGTTCGCCCTATGCCATATCATGAAGAAGCAATGCCCCGACACTACTACTACCACCGCGGATCAGGAAAAATACCTCATCAGCCGATAAGTAATAACATCGAGCGAGATGTCATGTCACAATTCACATCCGTCCTCTGTTCGCCCTATGCCATAACAATAACATGAAGAAGCAACAACTCGACACTACTACTACCGCAGATCAGGACAAATATTACATTGCTTCTCCTCCTCAAGCAATAAAGCTACGAGGCCTTCAGTCTCTTCGAATGGCGCCTTCTCATAAATCCGCCAGTGAGATAGCTCTCTCTAGACTTCTCGGGCGCTTACACGTGGGCTCAAGTAAACGTCCGCCACCCACCGTTTCTTCAGTAAACCCTACCGCCGATCAATTCAAATACAATTTGAATCTCATACCAACCTCGTCAGCTGAAGAGCTCAGACTTTTCGAAGCAATACCATCGAAGAGTCTTCTTACTGTATTGAAGCTTTCAGCCTCCCAATATATTGAGAACAACAAACGCAACAATGAAATTCATCATTTCGAAGTTACTTATCCTCCTCATCCTCACTCTGGTCGCCTATTCTTCGGCGGTTCAAACTGTGGATGGGACGATTCAAAGAAGAAACAAATGCTCTGCCGATTGCAGGAAAATGTTGAAGGACGAAGTCGTTGGTACCATGTGCGCACCAGCTGTAAACGTCCATCCTATTCCATTGGTCTTCCAAGCATGCACTGACGGCGAGCGTAGTGCTTTCAAACAAGCTTGCGCCGCACGTTGTGCCGATTCGGATGAGACTGTACCATTCGACAAATACTCGTCTTATGACGCTTGTATCAAGCACAAGAAAGGATTGAGACTGAAGTTTGTCTGGTGTCGACAAGGGTATGATACAAACAGGGGGAGACTCTCCACTGTTGTGAGCCGTAACATTGTCGAAAAAGAGTCAGTCAAGGAGTTGGCAGATGGTGGTGAGGCAGCCCTGAATCATCACCACGATATCTCACGAGCACTTGTTCAAAAAGTTCATCAAACGATGGAGGAGGACACCTTCCACTTCCAAGTTGCTGGCCAGAGCAGGGAAATCATTGCACTTGGATCTACAGTCCCGGATCAAGAGTCGGAGTTGGGGCTATTACATTCCAAACAAGCTCAATTCGGAGTGTCATCGACCCAAGATGAGAAGCATTTGCAACATGGTGTTGTAGTCTTCGAAGCTATTGCTCATGTGCATTCGGAACTCTCGCTTGTCGATGTGCTCCCACGAGAATCTTTGGAGCTGGACAAGCCACCACTCCCAGACACCTCGAATTTTAATGTCCTCAACGATAGCCATGTCGTTTTGCTCCCATGGACCGATTCTTTCTTCTTGGATAAATCTATCACTAGCAAGTCTGATGAGCCTTGCAATGCTAAAACTCTCGAATTCGAATGCACTGATTTCTACACTTCTAGATTGAGCTGCGATCATGCTCGTGGCAAAAAGTTGAGGGGAATCAATCTTGATATTATACTCCTTACTCCAATGGAGAAAGTATCCAAAGATAACGTTGATGTTTGGAAGCATGCCTCTTCATCTTCAACACGCATTCGTTTTGAATCTACTGGGACCAACCAAGACAATCTTGGGAAATCTCCTCGTAGAGCCAAGACCAAAGTACCGGAAGTTTTTGCTGCTGTCTTGCACGTTGTGGAGAGGTCGAATACTTCACATGCACATGTCGTGTACACTGTCGAGAATGATACTTATTACGAAGGCTTTGAACTCGACACTACTTTCAGGAGATGGAGTCTTGCGGATAATCTGTCATTTGAATCCTCAAGCATAACAACGATTGATCCATGGCAGCTGACTTTCAGAAAGCTATTATATCATGTCTGGTCAGTACAAATTCCTTTTGATAAAGAGGTCCAACGTTTCCGGTGTAGATCAGAAGCGCTGTTAGATTCTCCCTCTCAAGGAATTGCGAGAGCCGGAATTCTTCACCAAAGCATTCACTCTCTCAGGCCATCACGAGTCTATCTACTTCAAGCCATGTCCTCGTATATCTTGACAAGCGTCAGCTTCTGTCCGTGCGTCAGCGATCGCGATCTGCTTCTAGACAAGTGCAGCTTGCCTCCACGGCTTGATGCAATTTTCGTGACAGCTGTCAATCGTGGTGTCAAGTCTCAAAGCAAACAACTTTGCAATACTGCAAACGCGGAAGTCGATGCCTGGTGGATTCAAGAAGATTTGGCTCATCTCGAGCACGTCTTCAGCAATCACAATCACATCAGCAGTCACAAGGAGGAAATTGGTGGACATGATTGCATATCGACGTCTTTTTCGAGTTGTCACTTCAAGCTTACTCGCAACAAGTGGAAAGCTCTGAGAAGAAGAACTCCTGAAGTATGTAGGCACGGCTGTCATGCTCAGGCTATAGGAGTTTTCATCAATCGCATCGACAAGGCTGCTCTGGAGTGTTACATTCTCCACTTGACCCCGATTCGAATTTCGTATGAGTCATTTGCGACAAGTCAGGTTCGTCTTCGGAAGTATCCTTACCCTTACTGGGCCAAGTTCAAATTCAAAGAGCTTAATGCTCCTCACACGTCTGCTGCAAGACCAAGTACATCGAAAGCTGTACTATTAGGAAATGAGACTGCGAAGAGATTTGAATGGTCCGCATTTTCTTGTGGATATGAATTTCAAAGTCCAACTGATCATCGTCAACGCATTGGATTCAAGCAGCATCGTATAGATCCTTTGATGTCGGAATACTCAAGCATTATGATCACACCGGTTGCAGATGCAGATGCAGATGCAACAGTCAGTACATTGCAGCTTTCTTTCGGAGCATCGCCTCATGTTTGGCCGATGCACTGTAGACTCAAATCTGTAGACCCTCTTCGGATAGTATGTTTGAGCATATCATCGGAACACGTCATCTCGTATCA
>Ga0209652_1002179_pt1 | contig 15389 bp, 10 predicted proteins | sample SaaInl74LU_5_DNA_FD_184641 | JGI IMG/M metagenome (GOLD analysis project Ga0209652, IMG submission 184641) | Marine microbial communities from expanding oxygen minimum zones in the Saanich Inlet - ESP_74LU_5_DNA (SPAdes) (version 2) | ecosystem: Environmental > Aquatic > Marine > Intertidal zone...
AATTCTTATTTCTTGGAAATATGTAATTATTATTACCTCAATACTATCATTATTTGGTGGATTTTTGATGTGTTTTTTAGTTAAAGATGGTCCTTTTAGAACAAGATCAAATAATTTTGAATTCTCAATTATAGCATCTGTATTTAAAAAAAGGAAATTTAGACAAGCTTCCTTTGGGTATTTTGGCCATATGTGGGAGTTGTATACTTTCTGGGCTTTTGTGCCAATACTACTGGTTTCCTACAATAATACCTACAATAACATAAGTATAGATATTTCTTTACTTTCTTTTATTATCATAGGAATAGGAAGTTTATCATGTGTTATTTCAGGGTACCTATCAGAAATAATTGGAGTTAAAAAAACTGCATTTTTATTTCTAACAGGCTCTTTTATTTGTTGTTTATTGGCTCCTTTTGCTTTTTTTATAGAAAGTCAAAACATATTTATTAGTTTCTTAATGATTTGGAGCTTTTTAGTTATTGGAGATTCACCCATGTTTTCGACACTTGTGGCAAAAAATGTAGAAGCTAAAAATAAAGGAACTGCATTAACTATTGTAAATTGTATTGGCTATACACTTACTATAATTAGTATTTTACTTATTACAAAATTAAATATTGTTTTAGCTTCTAATTATATGTATTTACTTTTAGGTATAGGTCCATTACTAGGAATACTAGCACTTAATAGGAAGGCATAAAAAAACTCCCAAATTTCTTTAGGAGTTTATTAGAATAGTAATCTAATTAGGCATTTTAACCTATAAAAATTTTAACCAAAAAAGCATAAATCTTAAGATTTAGGCTTATAAAAAATTTTTAGTACTAAAATTAGTTTACTAACTTTTTTTGAGAAGGCTTAAATTTTGTTAAAACAATCCCTTCAACAGCATCTTCATATTCTGCTAAAGTAGGGGTTCTTCCTAAAATTGTAGATAAGACTACTACTGGAGTAGAAGACAGTAAAGATTCTCCTTTTTTCTCTCCTGCATCTTTTACAACCCTTCCTTGAAACAAACGTGTAGAAGTAGCCATTACTGTATCTCCAGGCTCAGCTTTTTCTTGATTTCCCATACATAAATTGCAACCAGGACGTTCTAAATATAACATGTTCTGATACTTGGTTCTAGCCAATCCTTTTGGAGCACTATCATCAAATTCAAAACCAGAATATTTCTGTAACACATTCCAATCTCCTTCTTCTTTTAATTCATCTACAATATTATATGTTGGAGGCGCAACTACTAAAGGGGCTTTGAATTCAACTTTTCCATGCTGACTTTCAATGTTTTTTAGCATCTGAGCTAATATTTTCATGTCTCCTTTATGTACCATACAAGAACCTACAAAACCTAAGTCTACTTTCTTTGTTCCTTTATAAAAAGATAGTGGTCTAATATTATCATGTGTATAACGCTTAGAAACATCTTCATTATTCACATCTGGATCTGCAATCATCGGCTCTGCTATTTCATCTAAATCAATAACAACCTCTGCATAATAGTTCGCATTTGCATCTGGTCTTAGTGCAGGTTTAATTCCTGTTTTAAGCTCTGTAATTCTTGTATTTGCTTTATCGACTAATCCTTTTAATACTTGTTTAGCATTATCCATGCCTTTCTCTATCATAATTTGGATTCTACCTTTTGCAATCTCTAAAGATTCAATTAAGGTATCATCTTCAGAAATACAAATAGAAGCTTTAGCTTTCATTTCTGCTGTCCAATCTGTAAATGTAAATGCTTCGTCTGAAGTAAGTGTCCCAATATGAACTTCTATAATTCTTCCTTGAAAAACATTTTCTCCTCCAAATTGTTTTAACATTTGCTGCTGTGTTGCATGAACTACATCTCTAAAATCCATATAAGATTTCATCGCCCCTTTAAAGGTAACTTTTACAGATTCTGGAATAGGCATGGTAGCTTCTCCTGTTGCTAAAGCTAAAGCAACAGTTCCTGAATCTGCCCCGAACGCTACTCCTTTAGACATTCTTGTATGCGAATCTCCACCAATAATAATATCCCAATCACCTACTGTAATATCATTTAATACTTTATGAATAACATCTGTCATTGGAAAATACTTTCCTTTTGGATCACGACCCGTTATTAGGCCAAAATCATTCATAAATTGCATTAATCTTGGAATATTTGCTTTAGATTTATCATCCCAAACAGAGGCTGTATGACAACCTGATTGATAAGCACCATCTACAATTGGAGAAATTGTTGTTGCTGCCATCATTTCTAATTCTTGAGAAGTCATTAAACCAGTTGTGTCTTGAGAACCCACTATGTTTACTTCTACCCTAACATCAGAGCCTGCATGTAATACCTTACCTCCAATAACACCTACTGCATTTTTATTGAAAATCTTTTCTACAGCAGTTAAACCTTGTCCTTCAATAGAGATTTCTTTAGAAGTTGCATAGACTTGAGGCACCTCTATTTGTAAAACTTTTGCTGCAAATGTTTGTAATTTTTTTCCAAAAACTACAGCATAAGAACCACCAGCTCTTATAAATTCTTTCTTTTGTGGTGTTAAAGCACTTGAAATATCTTTTAACTCAGTTTTACCATGATAAAGTTTCTTCTCTTTTGTGTTTATGGTTAAAACAGTACCCGTTGCAACTGAATAAACTTGTTTTAAAATTGGTTCTCCATCTTCATCTACAATTGTATTTCCATTTTCATCTTTTTGCTTTACCCAGTTTTGTAAGTCAATTCCGATACCACCTGTAACACCAACTGTGGTTAAAAAAATAGGAGAAATACCATTTGTACCTGCAATAACCGGAGCTATATTGATAAAAGGAACATAAGGACTAGATTTTACACCTGTCCACAATGCTACATTATTTACCCCAGACATTCTAGAAGATCCTACACCCATTGTCCCTTTTTCTGCAATTAACATTACACGTTTATCTGGATGCTTTTCTTGTAACGCAATTAACTCATTTTGCATCTCTTTGTTATGTTCAAACAAGCATTGTCCATGTAGTTCTCTATCAGATCTAGAATGTGCATCTCCTCCAGGAGATAATAAATCTGTAGATATATCACCAACACCGGCTATATAAGTAACCACTTGAATTTCTTCTTCAATTTCCGGTAATTTTGTAAAAAATTCTGCCTTTGCATAACTTTCTATAATAGCAGTAGCAATTGTATTTCCATTATGATGTGCTTGTTCTAAACGATTAGTATCTGCATCATATAAAAAAACTTGTGTTTTTAAAACCGCTGCAGCTTTTAAAGCAATATCTTTATCGTTCCCTAAAGCTAAGTCTAGTAAAACAGTTATTGAAGGCCCACCTTTCATGTGGGATAATTGCTCTAATGCAAATTCTGATGAAATTTCTTTTAACACAGATTCACCAAGAATAATTTCCTTTAAAAACTTTGCCTTTACTTTTGCAGCACTTGTGGTACCAGGTAAAACATTATAAATAAAAAAATGTAATGAATCTTCTCTATCTTCATTATTAACATCTTTTATTTGATCAATTATAGCACTTAATAGTTCTGCACTATCAATAGGCTTAGGGTTAAGTCCAATTCGTTTTCTTTGTTCAATTTCCTTGACGTAATCTTTGTAAGTATTCATAGAGTTATATACTAAAATTGTTTTGATTAATTAATATTACTAATCTTATGGAGAATTGCAAAACAATTACATAAATAAACTAGTAATTTATTGATTTAACAAAATTACAGTATTAAATTTAAATTTGAAAGATAAATAATAGATTCAAGTAATTAATGAATAAAAAATTGCTATTTTTAATTTTTACAGAATTATTCAAAACAAAAAGGGGATAATTGGATGAATTTTTGAAAAAAATATAAAAGCAGACTAGTAAGCCGAATTCTGTACCAATTGCATTGGCTCTTATCATTTATCTAGTTTTAAAATTACTTTTAAAATCTATCTGCCTACCCTTTAGAATCGAGCGAGTAGCCCTCAAGCTCTAATTTACATGACATTGCACCTCATAGAGTTTACCTGGTTTCACTACAGCCGAACTGTACTTGCTTTCTGTTGCACTTGTCCTCAGCTTACGCTGGACGGATGTTATCCGCTATGATTACTCTTTGGTGTCCGGACTTTCCTCTTTAAATATTTTAAAGCGATAAGATTAGTCTGCTTAACTTTATATTTTTCTCTTATTAAAACAAAACCCATTCAAAATAAATTTGAATGGGAAAAATTGCTATGAAAAAGAATGTTATTATAAATAATAACTTTGTAAAGATAATACAAATTGAATAAATAATTAAATTTAGTATACCTAAATTTTCATTTTCTAAGAGAACATATCTTTTACTTTTTCAAAAAATGATTTGTCTGAAGTATTTGGATTTGGCGAAAAATTTTCATTATTCATCATATCTTCAAAAAACGTTCGCTGTTCCTTATCAAGTTCTTGAGGTGTCCAAACATTAATGTGAATAAGGAAATCTCCTGTACCATACCTTTCAATACTTGGTAAACCTTTTCCTTTAAGTCTTAATATTTTTCCAGATTGTGTACCTGCATCAATTTTAATTTTCACTTTGCCTGAAACCGTTTCAACTTCTTTACTTGTGCCTAAAACTGCTTCCGAGAAATTAACATATAAATCATAATGAATATTTGTTCCTTCTCTTTTTAACTTTTCGTGTGGTATCTCTTCGATAAGTACTAATAAATCTCCTGGAATAGAATTTTTGCCTGGTGCTTCATTTCCCTTTCCGCCTACTTTTAATTGAACACCTTCTGTGACCCCTGCAGGAATATTAATAGATACGGTTTCTTCTTTTACAATTAAACCTTGTGCATCAGAACCATTGGGTTTGCTACTAATAATTTCTCCTGCACCAGAACATGACGTACATGTTGCTGCGGTTTGCATTCTACCTAATATGGTATTGGTAACTCTCATTACCTGACCTGAACCATTACAAGTGGTACACGTTTTATAACTTACACCATCGGCTTGAATTTTTCTACGAACTTTTACTTTTTTCTCGATTCCTTTGGCAATTTCTTCTAAAGTAAGTTTTACACGAATTCGCATATTACTTCCTTTAACTCTAGCTTGTCTTTGGCCTCCACCGCCAAAACCACCAAAGCCGCCTCCTCCAAAGATGTCTCCAAACTGGCTAAATATATCATCCATGTTCATACCACCACCTCCAAAGCCACCTCCACCTTGAGGGCCATCAAATGCAGCATGACCATATTGATCGTATCTTGCTTTTTTATTTTCATCACTCAAAACTTCATAAGCCTCTGCAGCTTTTTTGAAATTTTCCTCTGCTACTTTATCATCAGGATTTTTATCAGGATGATATTTTATAGCCATTTTTCTATAGGCTTTTTTAATTTCAGATTGTGATGCTGATTTTGAGATACCTAAAATTTCGTAAAAATCTTGTTTTGCCATTTTTTAATATTTTTTCATTAGCCAATAATTAATACTATAACTTGTAAGTTATGGAATTGATTAATTACTAACTTTTCTTTATTACTGTCCTATTACAACTTTTGGATAGCGAATAACTTTATCTCCAAGCCTGTATCCTTTTTCTACACAATCTATAACTTTGCCTTTTAATTCTTCTGATGGTGCAGGAATTTGAGTAATAGCCTCATGAATTTCTGCATCAAACGTATCACCTGCTTTAGTTTTTATCTTTGAAAGTCCTTTTTGCTCTAACGTATTATAAAATTTATTGTAGATTAAAAGCACACCTTTGCTCAATTCTTCTGCCTCTTTATCTTCTTCTATATGTGATAATGCACGCTCAAAATCGTCTACTATTGGCAGTAATGATGTCATTAATTCTTGTCCTGCAGTCTTAAATAATTCTATACGTTCTCTAGAAGTACGTTTTTTATAATTTTCAAATTCAGCAAATAGTCTTAAAAACTTATCTTTTTCTGCTTGTATTTGTTCTTCTGCTGAAGGTTCAGGTGCTGCTTCTTTAGTCTCAACGTCTTGATTCTCTTCGTTTTGAAATTGCTCTTGCTCGTTAGTAAGCTCTTCTTCTTTATGTTTATTCTTTTTACTCATTTTATTTTATCATTAATTGTACACAATTAATAGTCAAAAATATTGCCAATAAAAAAATAGTGCCAATTTGACACTATATAATTTTTTTTAAATAATTGACTTTTTTTTAATATTAATTAAATTCTTTCAATTTTAGCACCTATAGATTTTAACCTTGCCTCAATATTTTCATACCCTCTATCTATTTGTTCTATATTATGAATGATACTTGTTCCCTTTGCAGAAAGTGCTGCTATTAGAAGCGAAATCCCTGCTCTAATATCTGGAGATGTCATTGTAGTAGCTTTTAGAGTACTTTGAAAGTTATGCCCTATTACTGTTGCTCTATGTGGATCACATAAAATTACTTTTGCTCCCATATCTATTAATTTATCCACAAAGAACAGACGACTTTCAAACATTTTTTGATGTATTAAAACGGTTCCTTTAGCTTGTGTAGCAATTACTAGAACAATACTTAATAAATCTGGAGTAAAACCTGGCCAAGGAGCATCTGCAACGGTTAAAACAGAGCCATCTATATAACTTTGTATTGCATAAGATTCTTGCTCTGGAATATAAATATCATCTCCTCTTTTTTCAAATTGTATTCCTAACTTTCTAAAAACACTAGGAATTTGCCCTAAGTTTTCCCAACTTACATTTTTAATAGTAAGTTCTGATTTTGTCATTACAGCAACACCAATCCATGATCCTATTTCTATCATATCTGGTAAAACACGATGGGTACACCCACCTAGAGATGCTACTCCGTTTATGATTAACAAATTAGAACCAACACCACTAATATCAGCACCCATACTATTTAACATTTTACATAGCTGTTGAATGTATGGTTCACATGCAGCATTGTAAATCTTTGTAATCCCTTTTGCCAAAACAGAAGCCATAAGTATGTTTGCTGTACCGGTTACTGATGCCTCATCTAATAGCATTTCAGTTCCTAGAAGTTCTGAAGCTTCTACTCCATAAAAACGTTCTTCTTTATTATAACGAAATGTAGCTCCTAACTTAATAAAACCTTCAAAATGGGTATCTAATCTTCTTCGTCCAATTTTATCACCACCTGGTCTTGGTATATACCCTTTTCCAAACCTAGCCAATAGAGGACCAACTAGCATAATAGAACCTCTTAAAGAGCTGCCATCTTTCTTAAATTTTTCAGATTCTAAATACTCTAATTTAAGATCATCTGCTTGAAAGGTATAAGAATTTCTACTGTGTTTTTCTATTTTTACTCCTAATTCTCCAAGAATAAAAATTAACTTGTTTACATCTATAATATCGGGAACATTATTAACAGTAACCTTTTCGGGTGTAAGTAAAACAGCACACAAAATTTGTAGTACTTCATTCTTTGCCCCTTGAGGTGTAATTGTTCCATTTAATTTATAACCTCCTTCTATTTTAAATGATGCCATAGTTTAATATCTTTTTCTTCCCTTATTATTGTTATTGGGCTTCTTATGATTATTTTTTGTATGATTTTGTCCTTGAGAATTGCGTTTCTTTAATAAGTTTTTACTTTCAGATAAGGGTTCTTCTGAAGCTCTTAAATCAATTTTTGAATTGGATAATTCAAATAAATGTTTATAAATTACAGCATCATCTACAGTATCTTTATTCCAATTTAAATAACACTTTTTCATATGATTGGCAATCGTAAAAACAAGTGCTTCTTTTTTTTCTCCTTCTTCCCAACTTAAAGCTACATCTATCATGGTCTGAATATTATTTCCATAATAACGGTATTTGGAAGCATATTTTGGATAAGGCAAACTTTCTGGTTTTTCTTGTAGTTCTTCTTTTGAAGGAATGGGATAAGGCGAGTCCACATCTAAATTAAATTTTGACATGATAAACAACTGATCCCATAATTTGTGTTTAAAATCGGGAACATCTCTTAAGTGGGGTTGTAAATTTCCCATTACGTCTACTATTGCTAGTGCCATTTTATTGCGCTCTTCTTTTGTTTCTAGCGTTAAACAATGGTCTACTAATTTTTGAATATGTCTACCATATTCTGGAATAATCATTAATGTTCTCTCTGAATTGTATTCTAAGTCGAATGTCATCTATCTATTTTTGTGAAGTGTAGTTTCAAAAAAGTTTAACAGTAGTTCGATTAAACATTTCTGATTTGTTACTTTAATTTTGTAGTTTAAAGCTGCAAAATAACACTTTATTTTTTACTTATCGTCAAATTTTTATCCAATGACTCTTAATTTTGCAAATTGTAATAATAATTTCTTTTTACCTACTGTACTAAATTTTATTTCTGCTTTTTGGTTTGGCCCTTTTCCTTCTAATGCAATAACTTCACCTGCACCAAATCTATTGTGCTCTACAATATTACCTACCACTACATTGCCATCAAATAGATTTGTTTTGCTTGTGGCTTGTGAGATTTTTTTAAGATTTTTAGGTACAATAATATCTTTCTTTTTTGCTAAATCTCTCTCTATTTTTTTTCTTTGAATTGGTTTTTGAAAACGGATTCCTTTTGGAGCATCGTCAAAAATACTTTTGTCTACAAAACGATTTATAGAAGGCTCTGGCATTTTAGGTGTTATGTAATGTAAAAATTGATCGTCTATTTCTTCTAAAAATCTACTAGGCTCTGCATCCACTAACTTCCCCCACCTATAGCGTGTTTGTGCATAAGATAAATAGGCAACTTTTTCTGCCCTTGTTAGTGCAACATAAAAAAGTCTGCGTTCCTCTTCTAACTCACTTCTAGTATTCATACTCATGGCAGAAGGAAATAAATTTTCTTCTAAACCAACAATATATACATATAAATACTCCAATCCTTTTGATTGGTGAATTGTCATTAGAGAAACACTTGGTTTATCATTATTCTTTTTGGTATCGAAATCCGTTGCTAGCGCAACATCTTCTAAAAATGTAGTTAAAGAACAATCTTCTCCTTCTTCAATTTTATCTGTAATAAAATCTTTAATTCCATTTAGAAGTTCTTGAACGTTTTCTACTTTACTTACCGATTCTGGAGTTTCGTCTTTTTCTAGATCTTTAATTAATCTAGTTTCTTTCACAACAACTTCTGCAATTTCAAACGCATTTTTAGTTTTTGCTTCTATTTGCAACCTAAGCATCATGTTCATAAAATTCTGTAGCTTATTCTTTGTTCCTGAATTTATTTTTACATCAATTTTATCAATATATTTAATAATTTCAAAAATAGACTTCTTGTAATGATTTGCTGCAATCGTTAAACGATCTATAGTAGTTGCTCCAATACCTCTGGCTGGGTAGTTTATAATTCGTTTTAACGCCTCTTCATCGTTTGGATTTATTAGTATTCTTAAGTAAGAAAGAATGTCTTTTATTTCTTTTCTTTGGTAAAATGAGATTCCACCATAAATGGTATACGCTATGTTCTTCTTCCTTAAAGCATCTTCTATAGCTCTAGATTGTGAGTTGGTTCTGTATAGCACACAAAAACTATCTGGATTCATTTGAAGATTCATCATATTTTCCCAAATAGATTGGGCAACAAAACGTCCTTCTTCTCCATCAGAAATCGTTCGCATCACTTGTATGGATTCTCCGGAATCATTAGAGGTCCAAACTTCTTTATCTAATTTCGTTTTGTTTCTTGCAATAACAGAATTTGCTGCATTTACAATATTTTTAGTAGACCTATAATTTTGTTCTAATTTAAATGTTTTTACATCAGGGTAGTCCTTTTGAAAATTTAAAATATTCTGAATATTGGCTCCTCTAAAACTATATATACTCTGAGAATCGTCTCCTACAACACAAATGTTTTGAAAACGATCTGCCAAAGCTCTTACAATAATATATTGTGAATGGTTGGTATCTTGATACTCATCAACCATAATATATCTAAACCTATCTTGGTATTTTGCTAAAACATCTGGAAAACGCGCTAACAATTCATTAGTCCTTAGTAATAAATCGTCAAAATCCATAGCCCCAGATTTAAAACATCTATCTACATATTCTTTATAAATATCTCCAACTTTTGGCCTACTAGCATTCATATCTGCCTCCTGCAAGTCTGGATTATTAAAATAAGCTCGTACCGTAATTAAACTATTTTTAAAAGAAGAAATTCTACCTAGAATTTGTTTTGGTTTGTAACGTTCTTTGTCTAAACTCAATTCCTTAATAATAGCACCTATTAAACGAACAGAATCTTGTGTATCATATATTGTAAAATTGGAAGGAAAACCTAGTTTATCTGCCTCTGCTCTTAAAATCCTGGCAAAGACAGAATGAAATGTTCCCATCCACAAATTTTTAGCTTCACTTGCACCTACCACTCCAGCTATTCGATCTTTCATTTCTCGAGCAGCTTTATTGGTAAAAGTTAATGATAAAATATTAAACGCATCTACACCAGATTGCATTAAATGCGCAATCCTATAAGTAAGTACTCTTGTTTTTCCTGAACCTGCTCCTGCAATTATAATCATTGGGCCGTCTTTTTGTAAGACCGCTTGTTTTTGTGCTTCGTTTAAATATTCTAAGTAAGTATTCAATAGTTTTTTTGATAGAATTTAAAAATGTGAATTTAGCCAAACTAATCGTGTATATAAAACAAGATGACTAGTTTTTATTCACATTTTTTAAATATATTTATTTTAATTGTAAATTAAAAAATGGAACATAATCTTATGTTAGTAAACAATAAAATCGATAAGGTATTTTATATTTGTAATATCGAAAATAGTTTAATATGGAAAATCTAATTTTAGAAAGCATTGCATATATGTTACCTGCAACAGTTACAGGTTTTGTTGCATATTATATGTTTAAAAGATACATACAACAAATAAGAATTGATAAAAGAATTGGAATTATAGAAACACGAAAAAAAGAAACGCTTTCTATTAAATTACAAGCCTATGAGAGAATGGTATTATTTTGCGATCGAGTAAATCCATTAAAGTTAGCCGTTCGTGTTTCGCCAATCTCTGATAATACTTCTGATTATCTTCAACTTTTGATCGGTACTATCAATCAAGAATTAGAACACAACTTTGTGCAACAAATTTATATTTCTGAAGACACTTGGCTAGCTATTAATGCTACAAAAGCAACCATTATTAAAAAATTAGAGATTATAGCAAAAGCATCTAATTCTGCAACTGATTTAAGAGAAAATACGCTTATTGAGTTTGGAAAAACACCTCTTGTAACTGAGACAGCAATAAGCATTATAAAACGCGAAGTAAAGCAATTGATTTAAAACAATAAAGCCCTCTTTTTTAAAGAGGGCTTTTATGCAGCTTATCTAACAACTAACATTGGGGGAATCAAGGTCTACTTAAATTTAATAAAACTTAGTAAATAGATCGCTGTGAATTTTGTATTGTTTCTTACTATACTTTTAAAAGAAAAATCAGTTTAATTTAATATAAAAAATTAATTTTGACCTATTCTTTTTAAAAAAAATTATAGCTTAATTTTTATACCTAAATTATAATTTCTTCCTCGGGCTGTAAAACCAGCAATTTCTTGAAATTTTTCATTTAAAATATTTGTTACACTCCCATAAAAAGTAACTTTATTTTGTAAAACACTATGATTTATAAAAAAATCAAAAAGAGAATAGGCCTCTAAAACACTGTTCCCAAAATCTTTAGTTTCATCTACCCATCTAAAGCTTAAAGAAGTATATGTGTTTTTTGTAAGATTGAAATTACCTCTAATAAAAAACTTATTTTGAGGTATTTTCAACAATAAGTTTTCATCTCTATCTATAAATGTGTAGTTAGCTAACAACTTTAAATTTTCAGAAAATATGTAGGTTATTTCTGTCTCGAAACCTTTTGCAGAAAAATTTCCCAAATCGTTTATGGTTTGGAATGTAGCAGGATCATAACCAATTTTATTAGTTTCTTCTCTTTGAAAATAAGTAGCATTTATCGTTAAAACATCACTTAAAGTAATATCAAAACCTCCTTCTATAGTTACATTCTCTTCTGGTAGCAACTCGTTTATACTTGGTAATTTTGTAAAAATCTCTGAGAGTGTGGGTGTAATAAAAGAAGTGCTATAAGAAGCAAATAGTTTTACAGGATGCTCTTGAATCTTAAAATTATAAGATGGGTTTACATTGTACACAAAATTATTTCCATATTCGCTATGAATGTTTAAACGACCACCTAAATTTAAATTAAAACCAGAGGCTGACGTAAAATTTAAAGAAAGATAAGGATCATAGAAATGTTGTTTTCCTGCTCCCTCTTCTATTGTACTAAATGAAGTTCTCTGTATCATATCTTGATAATGTGATGTAATACCAACTAGAAACGAGAAAGCATTGGAAAATGCATAATTATTATAAACGTCAAATCCATAAACCTCTCCATTAAAAAAATTGTCCGAAGGTGTTTCTGTTCTATTAATTTCCGTTATAAACGTTCTAAACTTAAGCATTCCATTGTTATAAGTATAATCCGCATTTAAACCAATTCTTTTTTGGATACTCGTTAAATTATTGTCTCTGTCTGCAGGAATACTCGCAAATGTTACAGGATCAAAATCAAAACCATCAAAATCTGTAGAAAATTCGTCGTAACTGCTTAATAAGCCTACTTTAAAATTATCATTTACTACATAATTTAATTTTACCAAAACATTTTGTCTTGCAAAATTATCTTCTTCAAATTGACTAGAAGTTGTGCTTTCTGCAGCTGACAAGCCAGAAGAACCATTTGCGTTTAAAGCCATTAAATAATTTAATTTCCCTAAGGTTCCATTGAAATTAAAATTAGTGGTGTACTCTTCCGCACTTAAATTATTGTTTTTACTAGAGCTATTAGAGCCTACAGAGGTATTAAGTGAACCTGAAAAACGATCTTTTGATGCTTGTTTTAATATAATATTAATAACACCTGTTGCTGCTCCTGTTCCATAAAGAGTAGACGAAGCACCTTTTAAAACTTCAATTTTTTCTACTTGATTGATATCAATTTGACGCAAATCAAAATCTCCATTAAAAGAACTAGGGTCATTTACGTTTACACCATCTATTAATATAGCTACTTGTCTATTTCTTCCTCCTCTAATGTAGTATCCTAAGTTTTGACCTTTGGTGCTAAAGTTACCATTAATTTCTACACCAGGAATGTCATTTAGTAAATCTACAATTGTTTTACCTTGACTGTTTGCAATCGTTCTTTGTGAAATTTGATACACAACTTTACCAACATTTTTTTTATTTGTTTCAAATTTTGTAGCGGTAATCACTACTTCATTTAAAGATTCTACTTCCTCGTTTTTTTGTTGAGAAAATACGTTTGTATTAGCAATTAGACATATCAATACACTAACAATTAAGAATTGTTTTTTCATTTTTAATTAATTTGATTTACAATAAATCAGGTAAATTTTGTGTACAGAAAAATTAAAGTACATAAACTTTTATCCCGAAAGTTTTTAACTCGTGATTAAAGGCAGGTCTCCTGACTTGCGTCTTGTAACAAAACCTTCCCAACTAAATGTCAGTGGTTAAAGAATAGATTACAAGCTTTATAGCTTACAGTTGCGGGTACAGTTCTGGATTTTAACCAGATTCCCTTTTAATTTAATGCACTATGATATTTTACATTAAAACCAAAAATCATTGCAAAGATAGATTGTTTATTAACAAAAATCTAACGAATTTAAAAACAAATTGAATATTCTTCATCTAAAAAAAATTTACAGAAATATATAATCAATAAATGAATTACATTTGTATACTCATTAAACAAAAAAGGCAAGTTGAATGAAAAGCATATACGTTAAATTATTATTATTTAGCTTTTTAGTTATTGGTTGTACCAAGGATAAGAAACAAAATACTGAATTAACAAAACCATCTAGTAGCGTTAAATATGCAAAAGGGTTTGATATTATAACTAGTGATAATTATAAAAAACTAATAATTACTTCTCCATATCAAAATTCAAAAAAAACTTTTGAATACTTCATTACAACAAAAAAAAACAAGGATGCACCATTAATAAATGAACTTGTAGTGCCCGTTAGAGAAATAGTAGTTACCTCTACGACACATATCCCTATGATAGAGCTATTAGAAGAAGAACACACAATAGTTGGCTTTCCTTTTTCTAACTATATTTCTTCAAAAAAAACAAGGAAACGTATTGATGATGGATTGATCACAGAAATTGGTAAAGGAACCTCATTAAACACTGAAATTATTCTAAACCTAGATCCAGATTTAGTTGTTGGTTATAGTATAACTAACTTAGATAAATCCTTAACAGTTATTCAAAAGTCTGGAGTTAACGTTATTTATAATGGTGATTGGTTAGAAGAAACACCATTGGGAAGAGCAGAGTGGATTAAATTTTTTGGAGCTTTGTATAATAAAGAGAAAGAAGCAGATAGTATATTTAAACTCATTGAGTCGAATTATTTGGAAGCTAAAGCAATTGCAAAAAAATCAAACAACAAACCTACGATTCTTTCTGGTGCCATTATGAGAAATGACATATGGAATCTTCCTGCAGGAGAAAGTTTTGTTGCTAAATTCTTATCAGATGCAAATGTAAACTACTTATGGAAAGATTCTAAAGGAAAAGGCAGCCAACAATTAAGTTTTGAAAGTGTTTTTGACAAAGCTCAACATGCAGACTACTGGATAGCACCAGGCTACTTTTCTACAAAAGAGCAAATGCTAGAAAATAATAGTCATTACAAAAGCTTTACGGCTTTTCAACAAGGTAATATCTATACAACCTCAACTAAAACTGGAGTTACTGGTGGTGTTATTTACTATGAATTAGCTCCTACTCGACCCGATTTAGTTCTAAAGGATATTATAAAAATTACAAATCCTAGTTTATTATCAAATTATGAATTGACTTTCTTTGAAAAAATGAAGTAAGTATTGCTACTTATTAAGCTCTAAAGTTCGTTCTCTTAAGTAAAGATATAAAGGAAACGTAAAAGCTATAGCTATTAAGAATGTTAGTGGAATTAACACCCACCATCCTTTCACTTTTAAATTTCTAGCATCAGGAATATACCAAACAAAGAAAGTTAGCACAACAACACTTAAATCAGCTCCAAAAGATTTTCCAGCAAAATTAGATTGTGCTAATTCAAAAAAATGAATAAGAGAAGCTTCTTCATAGCTAGAAAAATATTGGATATTATAATACCAAGTATATGCAACACCTATAATAGCAATGAATAAGAAAATATATTTACGTTTCATTTTTTTATAAACTTAATCTAAGTTGTCATTTAGAGATTCTCAATAATCATAAATATAATAGGTAACTGTTATGTTGGGTTTGTCGAAATACTCTCAAAGT
>Ga0209652_1002182_pt1 | contig 15378 bp, 6 predicted proteins | sample SaaInl74LU_5_DNA_FD_184641 | JGI IMG/M metagenome (GOLD analysis project Ga0209652, IMG submission 184641) | Marine microbial communities from expanding oxygen minimum zones in the Saanich Inlet - ESP_74LU_5_DNA (SPAdes) (version 2) | ecosystem: Environmental > Aquatic > Marine > Intertidal zone ...
AAACCTCAACCTGGCATAACTGCTACTGATATCGTGTTAGCGCTCACTGAATTTCTACGCAAAGAGCGTGTGGTCTCGACCTACCTTGAATTTTATGGTGAAGGAGCATCGCATCTTACGCTGGGCGATAGAGCCACTATTTCCAACATGACACCGGAATACGGCGCGACTGCGGCCATGTTCTATATCGATCAGCAAACCATTGATTACTTGCGCCTAACAGGTCGTGAAGAAAAGCAAATTGCGTTAGTTGAGCAGTATGCCAAGCATACAGGGTTATGGGCCGATGACCTTAAAACTGCTGAGTATGAACGTGTATTGACCTTCAACCTTGCATCGGTAGGCCGCAATATGGCAGGCCCATCAAACCCACATGCTCGTTTATCTACGAGCGATTTAGCAAGCCGTGGTATTGCGGGCAAGTGGGACGAAGAAGAGGGTAAAATGCCCGATGGAGCGGTGATTATTGCCGCTATCACCAGCTGTACCAATACCTCAAACCCACGAAATGTTATTGCTGCCGGATTACTGGCAAGAAATGCTAATGAGCGTGGTTTAACCCGTAAACCTTGGGTGAAAAGTTCATTAGCACCGGGATCAAAAGCGGTTAAGTTATACCTTGAAGAAGCAAACTTAATGACCGAACTGGAAGCGCTCGGTTTTGGGGTTGTCGCATTTGCATGTACTACCTGTAACGGCATGAGTGGAGCGCTCGACCCTAAAATACAGCAAGAAATCATCGACCGCGACCTGTATGCAACCGCTGTATTATCGGGCAATAGAAACTTCGATGGGCGAATTCACCCGTATGCTAAGCAAGCGTTTTTGGCATCACCGCCGCTGGTTGTGGCTTACGCCATTGCGGGTACTATTCGTTTTGATATTGAAAAAGATGTACTTGGCATCGACAAAGACGGCAATCCAGTCACGCTAAAAGATATCTGGCCATCGGATGAAGAAATCGATGCCATTGTCGCAAGCAGTGTGAAACCGGAGCACTTTCGTAAAGTGTATGAGCCGATGTTCGACTTAAGCGTGAACTACGGTAAAGATATTAATCCGCTTTACCAATGGCGAGAGCAAACCACCTATATTCGTCGCCCTCCCTATTGGGAAGGCGCTATGGATGCCGAACGCACCATGACCGGTATGCGCCCGTTAGCCATTTTGGGTGACAATATCACGACGGACCATTTATCACCGTCAAACGCCATTATGGCCGATAGTGCTGCAGGTGAGTACTTGGCGAAAATGGGGTTGCCTGAAGAAGACTTCAACTCTTACGCGACTCACCGTGGCGATCACTTGACCGCGCAACGTGCAACGCTTGCGAACCCGAAAGTGTTCAACGAGATGGTGACGGAAAACGGTGAAGTAAAACAAGGTTCTCTTGCCCGCGTTGAGCCTGAAGGCCACGTTATGCGCATGTGGGAAGCCATTGAAACCTACATGAACCGCAGACAACCGCTGATCATTGTTGCCGGCGCCGACTATGGACAGGGCTCATCACGTGACTGGGCAGCTAAAGGGGTGCGCTTAGCAGGTGTAGAAGTGATTGTTGCAGAAGGCTTCGAGCGTATTCACCGTACCAACCTTATTGGTATGGGCGTATTACCGCTTGAGTTTACACCCGGAACAACGCGAAAAACCCTTGAGCTAGATGGCACAGAAACTTACGACGTTAGCGGCGAACCATCACCTGGCGCAACACTGACGCTAGTAGTAAACCGTAAAAATGGTGAGCAGCTAGAAGTACCGGTAACCTGTCGCTTAGATACCGCAGAAGAAGTGTCCATTTATAGCGCAGGCGGTGTACTTCAGCGCTTCGCCAAAGACTTCTTAGAAGCGGAAGCTAGCTGAAAACTAAGGGAGAACTAAGCCGAGTGCGGGACACGCCGTGATTACATCCATGTAGACTCTCAATTCGCATCCATGCGAATTGAGAGTCTCTCCCCCAGCTCAGTCCTCCCTATATCAGCAACTTCCTCACTAAAAAAGGAAACAACATGACAAAGTATGCGCCACAAATTCGAGTACCAGCTACCTACATGCGTGGCGGTACCAGTAAGGGTGTGTTTTTTAATTTAACCGACTTGCCAGAGGCCGCGCAAAAGCCGGGGCCAGCTCGCGATGCGCTGCTACTGCGCGTCATCGGCAGCCCTGATCCTTACGGTAAACAAACCGATGGTATGGGCGGTGCGACATCAAGCACCAGCAAAACCGTTATCTTAAGCAAAAGTGAACGAGAGGATTACGATGTCGACTATCTGTTTGGACAAGTTGCCATAGACAAGCCATTCGTAGACTGGAGCGGTAACTGCGGGAACCTAACCGCTGCCGTGGGCGCGTTTGCAATAACCAATGGACTGGTAGATAAAAGTAAAATTCCAGAAAACGGCGTTGCCACTGTCAATATTTGGCAAGCCAATATCAACAAAGCCATTATCGCTAAGGTACCAATGACCAATGGCGAAGTTCAAGAAACTGGCGACTTTGAGCTAGACGGCGTCACTTTCCCTGCCGCAGAAGTTGAAGTCGCATTTGTTGACCCTGCTGATGGCGAGGGTGCTATTTTTCCGACAGGCAATCTTATAGATACCCTTGAGGTACCCGGCGTAGGTTCATTTCAGGCAACAATGATCAATGCGGGTATCCCAACAATATTTATCAATGCTGAAGATATTGGCTACTTGGGTACCGAACTTCAAGATGATATCAATAGTGACAATGAAGCCCTCGCGAAATTTGAGGCTATTCGCGCTTTTGGCGCACTAAAAATGGGGCTCATTAGTGACATTGGTGAAGCAGCTGTACGTCAGCATACGCCCAAAGTGGCCATGGTAGCACCAGCCAAAGCTTATACATCATCAAGTGGTAAAGCAGTAAGTACAGGTGATATAGACGTTCTGGTAAGGGCAATGTCGATGGGCAAACTACATCATGCCATGATGGGAACCGCTGCGGTCGCCATTGCCGCAGCAGCATCCATACCCGGCACATTAGTCAATAGTGCCGCTGGCGGTGTTGCGCGTGAAGCGGTAACATTTGGTCACCCCTCAGGCACGTTACGCGTAGGCGCAAAAGCGCTATGTCATAAAGGACAATGGCAAATTGAGCAGGCAATCATGAGTCGCAGTGCCAGAATCTTAATGGAAGGCTGGGTAAGAATACCGCCAGCGGAGAACTAAACGCGCACAATATTATACATCAGTCTACATTGACACGAGAAAGGAGGCGGAGCGCCTCTTTTTTCGTTATCCTTCTGCCCAAAGTGGTTATGGGCAATCATGATGTATAAAGTATTGGTGGTAGAAGACAGCTTAACGGTTCGAAAAATCGTTAATAAACTTATTGAAGATAATCCTCACTTCACCTGTGTTTTGTGCGAAAGCCTCGCAGAAGCAAAAGAGGCGCTTGAAAAAGATCAGGATTTCCTTGCTGCTATTGTCGATCTTAATTTGCCCGATGCTCCCAACGGTGAAAGTGTTGAACTGAGTCTTTCTTACAACGTTCCTACCGTTGTATTGACAGGTAATTTTGATGAATTCACCCGCGCACAACTGCTTGATCAAGGTGTATTAGACTACATCACGAAAGAGTCTCGTTATTCTTACATTCAAGTGTCTAAGCTTATTGATAGGCTTAGAAAGAATGTAGACACTAAAGTTTTAGTCGTTGAAGATTCAAAAACAAGCCGAAGTTATATTTGCTCGCTGCTTAAAAAGTTTCGATTTCAAGTGTTAGAGTCAGGAGATGGACTCGAAGCGCTAAAGGCGTTAGAGCAACATAAAGACATCAAAATGGTGATATCCGACCATCGAATGCCTAATATGGATGGCTACGAACTGGTTAAAGCCATCCGTCGTGAACGACGCTTGCAGGACTTGATATTTATTGGCTTATCCGCAACGGGCGACAGCGTATTAACCTCTAAGTTTATAAAAAGTGGGGCAAATGATTTTTTATCTAAGCCTTTTTATCACGAAGAGTTTTACTGCCGCATCATGCAAAACCTTGAGTCTCAGGAAATGATCCAGACCATTAGAGACTCGGCTAATTTAGATGCGCTTACTAAGGTTTATAATCGTCGCTATTTATACGAATATGGGGAGGATATTTTCTCTCTAGGTCAACCGAAAGCACACGTTACCGCGTCTATGATAGACATGGATAACTTTAAAAAGGTGAACGATACGCTCGGTCACAAAACGGGTGACGTTTTGCTTCAAGAGTTTGCTGCACTGCTGAGCGAGCATTTTCCTGAGGATCTCATCGTACGTTATGGCGGCGAGGAATTTTCAGTGGTGTCTATCAGGCCACCTAAAACATATTTAGCGGCACTGTCAGGCTTTATGGATGCGGTACGAACTACCAAATTCACCCAACATAAATTTAATATGACGTGCAGTATTGGCGTATGTGCAGAAAAGCATACCTGTCTTGAAACACAATTAGAAGTTGCTGATGCGCGCTTATACCACGCCAAGCACGCGGGAAAAAATCAAATCATCACACGTGATGAAACATAAAGGTAAGGCGCTTCATTGCGCTTTCCCTAGGCTACATCCAAGAGCGCTGTGTCGACTCTACATTGTGCACTACTTTGTCGGCCAACGAGAATACATAGTCTTCGGGTAAAAAAGGTACCGTTACACTACCTGAAGCCAATACAAACTTAATACTGGCCAGCTTTCTGCGCTTCATAAAGATACTTTGCTTGATAACGAGCGCTTGAATCTTATAGGGCTCAAAACACAGGTAATCTACCCCCACTCGTCCACGGCGCACATAGATATGTTTTTGGTCTGTTGCAATACCCCAACGCCACCATCTTAGCCCGATAACCACTAGAAGTAATAAACATACGCTCATGCTCATCACAACAATATCGAGATGTGCGGTAATGATACCTACCGTAACAAAGAGGGCAAAAGGAACAGCCAACCCAACAATACCCCAATGTAAAATAAAGCGCTTACTAATAGACAGGTAATCATGGCGTTGATACGAACTGTTTGGCATAACCTCTTGGGCAAGCGCTAGCGCTTCGGCTTCAGTAACCGAAGGAACAATAAGCTTATTTGGCGACATTAGCTCTTGACCGTGCTGTTGCGTAGACACATTTTGTTCGAAATACAGGTTCACCCGTTTAAGGACTTTGTCTAACCAGTCTTGTTTCGCCGTAATCATTTGTATGCGAGAGGCTCGCATACTCACTTCCTGTTTGTTTAAAAGCCCACTTCGGCGGATGTATCTGTCGTCTTGTCTTGAAAGGGTGTAGCCGTAAAAGGTAAATAGTGCGCCACCCACGCTTACTAAAGCAATAGCTGCCATAAGCATCATTACAATGACTAACGCATATAAACCAAACTGCCACCACGCGATAGTTTGCTCGCCAACAAGTTGGTTAAGCTGAAGCCCCTTTGAAGCGAGCCACCCCGATATGCGTGAAAATACATCATCGTAAAAAGGCGCAGCGGCGCCTAATAAAATCCATACGCGGTTGTTAGTAATACCGTGAATAATAAGGTCAGTGATTGACCGTCGATTTAGCACAACTTCATCACTGCCATGCGGCACGTTAGCATCGACTTCACTTTCTTCTGGTTGTGGGGCCGTGTTTTGGGCATTAAACGCCAGTACCTGTTTCTTTAATGCCTGTGCATAATCGTTTGGTACAGCGACAATATTGGCTTCTTCTGAAGCGCTTCCTGCAGTATCTAGCACCACCAAGGCATAACCAAATGGGCGATAGTAAAACGGGTGTTCTATTTTGACATTTTGAATACGCCAAAAAGGGAGGTTGGTGAACCGGCGAGAAAAAACACCGTGATGTATTTCAATATGTGCATTGTGAACGCGAAACGTATACATAAAGAAGCTGACAACACCACTCATGGTTGTACTCAGCACTAATACTGCGATACCGATGTATGTACCGTTTGAATGGATATTATCTGTCACGTTCGCGGTGACTGCTAGCGCCGGCACAACGTATATCAAACCTTGAGCCAGGTTTTTAATATTGCTAAACGTGAAATACAGAATGGCGATCACTGATAAACGCTGCCACTGCGATCCCGTCTCTACCGATACACTGCTCGCTGCATCGTTAGTTGCTATGTTTTCGTTATCCACTGCCGTTACTTCGCACTTAATGCTTTGTGATCTAAAACAAACTGTCGAAGCTGCTGCGCTCTCTCCACGGGGAGACCTGGTATTTCAAACGTATGCAATGCGCCGCCTGCTGAAAATACTTGCAATGACGCGAGTCCAGCGAGGCGCGCCAAAGGCCCTCGCTTTATTTCCACATGCTGTACGCGCAAAATAGGCTGGCAGGCTAGCGTTTGAAACACTAAACCAGACTGTAGGTTCAAATCTTGCTCTCTAACGCTATATTTTATGCGGACATCTGCCAATAGGTGATAAATAACCCACCCACTCCCCAGTGCGATAATACCGGCTAGCACAAAAGGAAATTTAGATAACAATGGGTCGGGTAACATAAAGAAAGGTTGAAGCCGCAGTACCACAACGACTGCACTAAGTAACACGGTAATGAACAATGCCAGCGATATGTTAACGATACGGTAACGAGGAGAAATATCGGTCAACGCAAGCGCCGCCAGTGTAGGTAGTCCTTGCGCTTCAAGCTGCTCATTTGAAAAAGTCTCGACAGGATAGGCCTGTGATACTGTCATTATGTGCTTTCCTTAAACGTATTAACGGCATCTATTCGACATGTGCGCACGATGCAATACAAAAGCAAGACGTTTTTAGCCATCGCCTCAATATTACATCGTGAGTGTTACTAATCGTCGACAGACTGCTCATTTAGCCAATTAGTGAGCGCTGACATATCGTAAAGCACAGCCATTTGTAGCTCTTCAACCCAATCATGAACATTCTCCCACCATGTAGGGTGATCACCTTGTTGTATTTGATTTGCTATGCGCTGCACTCTCGCTAACCCTACAGATCCTGCTGCACCTTTAATTTTGTGTGCTTGAGAACAGACTTCCGATTTCTCGTCAGCACTCAAACTGAGTTGCAAAATCTCCATGTATTCCGGCATTTTTTCTTGGAACACTTTAACGCTAGCGCGCACCATATCTTCGCCAATCGTATCAACTAACATTTGTAATAGGTCCATATCCAAAATATTACTCAATGTCTTACTTGGCTCTGGACGCTCTACTTCACCATTAATTTCCAGTGGCGCGGGCGGCGCATGGAACAGATCGTTAAACACTTCGATAACGCGAGACTTCTTAATCGGCTTGGCAATAACATCGTCCATCCCATTTTGCAGATACTCTTCACGCTTTTTAATCACGTTAGCTGTTAGCGCTACAATTGGCGTTTGCATAACAAGGTCTTCTTCGTGCAGTGTGTTAGCCACATCAAAGCCCGTCATGTCTGGCAGCTGAATATCAAGCAAAATAAGGTCGTATTGTGTTTTACGCGCTTTATCTATGGCTTCTTGTCCCGTCATGGCAACATCAACCTTTTGTCCAAGCTTTTCAAGCAGCGCTTTTGCAACCATGACGTTAAGCTCTATATCTTCAACAAGAAGAATATTTAGCCCAGTAACCTCAAGCTGCGCCACCTGCATAGGACGGTTTGAAATACTTACCGGCAATATAATTTCAAAGCGCGTACCTTTTCCTACAGTGCTTGATACCTGTATTTCTCCATTCATCAAGTCAACCATTTGCTTACATATAGCTAGCCCGATACCTGTGCCTGTAGCAGACTGATGATCAGGATGGTCGACCTGATAATACATCGCAAAGATTTTATCTATTTCACTTTCAGGGATACCCACGCCGGTATCTTCAATAACAAAGGTGACGAATGCTTTGTCGCCATCAGGCTTCGTTGATGATACTGACAGACTCACATGCCCTTTTTGCGTAAACTTAACGGCGTTAAAAAGTATATTCCATAAAATTTGACGCAGACGCGTACCATCTATTTCAACCAAGCGAGGAAGCGGATCTCTTATTTGAGTCTTAAACTCAAGCTGTTTGTCACCAGCAAGAAGACGAATAATACTGCTAAGTTCTTCAGTAAAGTCTTTCAACGAAATCGTTTTTAAACTCAATTCAAGCTTGTCTCTGTCAAGCTTATCGAGGTCGATAATATCGTTAAATATATTGCCCAATGTAATCGCACTGGCGTAAATCGTACTGACCCAATTAAATTGTTCTTCGCTTAATTCGGTATCGCGTAGCATCCGACTTAACCCCACGATACCATTTAGCGGCGTGCGCAGCTCGTGACTTATCGTAGCGATAAATCGTGTTTTATCTGTACTTGCTTTTGCCGCCGCATTTTCAGCCTGTTTACGCTCGGTCATATCACGCCCAAACGATAGCAGACCAATACGATTACCTTCTTTGTCGAAGAAGGGTACGCGTTTCATTTCGAAGTAGCGTCGACGACCATCGGCAAAGCGAAGCCACAATTCTTCGGTAATACTCGCGTTCGTTTCTAAAACCTCGTGGTCGCTGGCCACAATTTGACGCGCCAAATCTTCCTCATAGACATCTTGAGGCGTTAATCCTAAAAGCTCCTGTTCGGTTTTACCGGTCATTAGCTCTGCAATGCGGTTACAACCAGCAAAACGTCCTTCTTCATTTCGGTAATAGATAAGATCCGGTGATGCATCGATAATAGAACGCAATAACGTTGACAAACGCCTTGCTTGTGCCTCTTGCAAGGATTTGTCTTGAATCTCGTTCTCTAAATCTTTAAATAAGGCTTCTCGTTCTTCCTGCGCTTGCTTACGCTGCTCAATTTCGTGATTCAGCTGTCGTATGTTGGATTGTAACTCTCGGTTTAGAAAGACATCCTCTTCTCGAAGGTGTTCCAGTTGACTTACGACATCTTTCAAATTCGTTCTAGAATTTTCTAACTGCTTTATAAGCTCGCTGAAAAAATACAATACCCAAGGTGCAGAGAGCATGGTGAGCACAACGGCGCTGATGAAGTCGTCAGGCTCAACCTGGCTGCCCATACTCACACGGATAACGTAAGACCCCCCCAAGGTGAATACCAAGGAAAGAACCACAAAGAGAATACTCAACTTTAATGTACCGAAACGTTGCACAAACTGAGCGAATCGAATGGCCCACGAGTCGTTTGGAGAATCTGAATGCATAAGCGCTTTTTAATAACTAATTTGCCGTTATCCTATCAGGAAAAAGGGCATTGGGTAACTGTTCAACGACCGACAATGCATGATGCATAAATATTCAACAACCCGCACCTACTCTGTAGATGATGTATTCAGTGCAACCATTCCTTTTGGAACAATAACTTTACAGCACCAGCACAGGTAAAACAGAACCAAACATTGACTAAATAAACACAGCAAACGAATGAATTTTTATTCATAAATAAATTCTAATTGAGAAAAGTTATCAATTGGCTTATGAACCGCCATTACGAACGAACTAATCTTAACAAATTTGTTACATTTTGAAATTAACAAAAGCATAAACAACTGATATATAATAATATTTTATCAATTATACTAATTCACTAGATGATGATGTATTTTATGGTTTGATTTTGCTTTTCAATGTGGGTATTTTGTACGGCCCGCAACGCAATAATGCATAAAAATGCGGAATACGACTGGAATCCTCTAATAATAATTAACGACAAGAAAGGCGCTTGCATCGGGTAATACTGCCTGATCCTAAAAGACGTCTGAACAATGTTGTGATACGCAATACCTAGGCGCATCTACACGCAACACATACCTTACCCAGTCAAAAGGTTGAAGGAGTTAAGAGATGAGTTTATACAATCCCAACGATTCCCGGGATAACTGTGGGTTTGGTTTAATCGCCCACACTCAAGGGGAAGCCAGTCACGAATTGGTCAAAACGGCAATTCACGGTCTTGACCGCATGCAACACCGAGGCGGCATTGCGGCCGATGGTAAAACAGGTGATGGGTGTGGCCTACTACTGCAAAAGCCCGACGCATTCTTTCATACTATTGCCGAAGAAAATGGCTGGAAGCTCAGCAAGAAATACGGCGTAGGCATGATTTTCTTAAGTCAGGACCCAGCACTTGCGCAAGCGGCGCGCGACGTGTTGAACGAAGAATTAGAAAAAGAAACGCTTTCGGTTGTTGGTTGGCGAGAAGTACCAGTGGATACATCGGTACTCGGTGAACTGGCCCTGACCGGCGTGCCACAGATAGAACAAGTATTTGTTAATGCCCCTGCTGGGTGGCGAAAGCGCGATCTTGAGCGACGTCTTTATATGATTAGACGTCGCGCGGAAAAACGCTTAGAAACCGATCCTGATTTTTACATAGCGTGCTTATCTGGCTTGGTCACGATATATAAGGGCTTGGTCATGCCAAAAGACCTGCCCGCGTTTTATCACGACCTTGCTGACGAACGCATGAAAAGCGCGATTTGTGTTTTCCATCAACGTTTCTCAACGAACACGTTACCGCGCTGGCCCCTTGCGCAGCCTTTCCGCTTTCTCGCGCACAATGGTGAAATTAACACCATCAAGGGTAACCGTGATTGGGCATTAGCGCGTGCAGCTAAGTTCTCCACGCCGCTTATCCCAGATTTGAAAGATGCAGCGCCATTCGTTAACACCGAAGGCTCTGATTCTTCGTCACTTGATAACATGTTGGAACTGTTTTTAGCCGGCGGAATGGACTTGTTCCGGGCTATGCGCCTACTCGTTCCACCTGCGTATCAAAACAACAAAACCATGGACAACGACCTACGTGCGTTTTACGAGTTTAACTCGATGCATATGGAACCATGGGATGGCCCTGCCGGTATCGTGCTAACAAACGGGCGTCACGTCGCATGTAACCTCGACAGAAATGGATTACGCCCTGCTCGCTATGTCATTACCAAAAATGGGTTTATAACCCTTGCCTCTGAAGTGGGGATCTGGGACTACAGTGAAACGGACGTCGTTGAAAAAGGTCGGGTTGGCCCAGGAGAGATGCTAGCTGTCGACACCTACACAGGCAAAATCTGGCGTTCGAACGAAATTGATGATGAGTTGAAAGCGCGCCATCCATACAAAGAGTGGCTCGACAAGCATATCCGTCATCTTACGCCTATTGAAGAGCTTGACGCATCGCTTATCGGAAAGCGCGTATTTGATGATGACGCTATGGCGGTTTATCACAAACTTCACGCTTACAGCTACGAAGAAATACAGCAAGTTGTAAAAGTGTTAGCCAAAGACGGTCAAGAAGCCGTTGGTTCAATGGGTGACGACACACCTATGGCTGTAATGTCATCGCGCCAGCGCACTATTTATGACTACTTCCGTCAGCAATTTGCTCAGGTTACTAACCCACCCATTGACCCATTACGTGAAAATCACGTTATGTCATTGGCGACCTGTATCGGCCGAGAGCAAAACGTATTCAGTGAAACGTCAGGTTACGCTGACCGTGTATTGTTCGACTCACCAATATTGATGTATACGGATCTGAAGCAGTTACGTGAATTCAATCCTGATAACTACTATTCAGAAGTTGTTGAGCTGCAGTACCAGCCTCAAGAAGGCCTGAAAAAAGCGGTAGAGCGGATTTGTAACGAAGTAGAAATGCTCGTGAAAAACAAACGTGCTGCGTTTGTGATTCTTTCAGACCGAAATATTAAGCAGAATCGTTTAGTGATCCCTGCTGCCATGGCCGTTGGAGCGGTTCAACGTCGCCTTGTTGAAAAGTCGCTTCGTTGTGATGCAAACGTGGTTGTGGAAACCGCGAGTGCACGAGACCCTCACCACTTCGCCGTGCTGATTGGTCTTGGTGCGACAGCGGTTTACCCTTTCCTTGCTTATGAAACTATTGAGCAATTGTGCGAAAAAGGTGAACTAGATATTTCACCTATGCAAGCCACGTTGAACTACCGCAAGGGAATCAACAAAGGCTTATATAAAATCATGTCCAAAATGGGCATTAGCACCGTTGCCAGTTACCGTAGCTCAAAACTGTTTGAAGCCGTTGGTGTTAACAGTGAAGTGATGGAGTTATGCTTCAAAGGCGTAACATCTCGCATTCAGGGCGCCGGGTTCGATGATTTCCACCAAGATCATATTAACTTAAACCGTATCGCGTGGCTTAAGCGTAAGCCGTTATCTCATGGCGGTTTACTAAAATATGTCCACGATGGTGAATATCATGCGTATAACCCTGATGTGGTTACTACGCTACAAAAAGCCGTGGTAAGTGGTGAATATACCGACTATCAAGAATACGCAAAACTGGTCAACGAACGTGCGCCTTCGCATATTCGAGACTTGCTTGCGTTAAATCCAGATTGCGACCCCATTGACGTTAGCGAAGTTGAGCCTGCGGAAAGTTTATTCCCGCGCTTTGATACCGCAGCCATGTCAATCGGCGCGCTTAGCCCAGAAGCTCACGAAGCGCTAGCCATCGCGATGAATCGCTTAGGTGGTCAGTCTAATTCGGGTGAAGGTGGCGAGCATCCGTCACGTTTTGGTACCGAAAAGAACTCGAAAATCAAGCAGGTTGCTTCAGGCCGATTCGGTGTGACGCCGCACTACTTAGTGAATGCGAGTGTAATACAGATTAAAGTCGCTCAGGGTGCTAAACCGGGTGAAGGTGGTCAGCTTCCTGGTGATAAGGTCAATAAGTACATTGCACAACTGCGATTCTCTGTGCCTGGTGTAACGCTTATTTCTCCACCACCACATCACGATATTTACTCTATCGAAGATTTGGCTCAGCTTATTTTCGACCTTAAGCAAGTGAATCCAACGGCGCTTATCTCAGTAAAATTGGTATCAGAGCCTGGTGTTGGCACCATCGCGACCGGTGTTGCTAAAGCGTATGCCGACCTTATCACTATTTCAGGATACGACGGCGGCACAGGTGCAAGCCCGCTTACGTCGGTTAAATATGCTGGAAGCCCATTTGAATTAGGGTTATCAGAAACGCAGCAAGCACTTATTGAAAATGGCCTACGCCATAAAGTGCGCGTGCAAACCGATGGCGGTTTAAAAACAGGTTTAGATGTAGTTAAAGCCGGTATTTTAGGTGCGGAAAGCTTTGGTTTCGGAACAGGACCAATGGTAGCGCTTGGGTGTAAATACTTACGTATTTGCCACTTAAATAACTGTGCGACCGGTGTGGCAACTCAAGACCAAAAGCTTCGTGACGATCACTTTATTGGGTTACCAGAAATGGTAATGAACTACTTTAAGTTCATTGCACAAGAAGTGCGTGAAATCATGGCATCGATTGGTATCGCTAAGTTTGATGATTTAGTAGGTCGTACTGAATTATTGAAAGTGTTAGACGGCATTACCGCAAAACAAAATCGCTTAGATTTATCACCGCTATTAGTCCGGCCTCAAGCGGGTGAGCACACACGCTTGTTCTGCTCTCAGACAACAAATGAACCTATCGATAAAGGCGAGCTCAATGCGCAAATGCTTAAAGATGCACAGCAAGCCGTGGCAGAAACCAGGTCTATTTCGCTGAAATATGACATTCGAAATACGGATCGTTCTGTCGGTGCACTGCTGTCTGGCGAAATTGCCAAGCACCACGGTAATCAAGACTTTGAGGATACGCCGATTAAGGTTCACTTAACCGGTACGGCAGGCCAAAGCTTCGGTGTTTGGAACGCAGGCGGCCTGCATATGCACCTTACAGGCGATGCAAATGACTACGTGGGCAAAGGTATGACAGGCGGTAAGCTTGTCATTCATCCGCCAAAAGGAATTGAGTACGACGCACACGACAGTGCCATTATGGGTAATACCTGCTTGTACGGTGCCACCGGAGGTAAACTACTTGCCGCAGGCCGCGCTGGCGAACGTTTTGGTGTACGAAACTCAGGCGCAATTGCAGTGGTTGAAGGTATTGGTGACAACGGTTGTGAATACATGACTGGCGGTATTATTGCCGTACTTGGCCCCGTTGGTGTCAACTTCGGCGCCGGTATGACAGGCGGTTTCGCTTATCTCATGGATGATAATGGCGACCTTGATAACCGTGTTAATGCTGAATTGGTAGACATTATGTCTATTGAGGACAAAGCCATCCTTGCAGAGCATTTGCGTGGTCTAATTAATCAGCACTACGAAGAAACCGGCAGCGAACATTCGTTATCGCTACTTACCGATTTCAACGCAACGCTGAAACGCTTTAAGCTTATTAAGCCAAAAACCAGCGATGTGAAGAACTTGCTTGGTCACATCAGCCGTTCTAGCGCTGAATTACGTATTCAAGCGCAGTAGGGGGAATTAAGTTAATGGCAAAGAATGTATATCAATTTGTCGATGTTGAACGTATCGATCCGCCTAAAAAGCCGATTATGGTGCGTAAAGAAGAGTTCGGCGAAATCTATCAGCCGCTAACCCAATCACAAACCGAAGGCCAGGCAGATCGATGCTTGGACTGCGGTAACCCTTATTGTGAATGGAAGTGCCCGGTACATAACTATATTCCTCAATGGCTAAGCTTGGCTAACGAGGGAAGAATATTAGAGGCAGCCGAGCTGTCTCATAAGACCAACAGTCTGCCTGAGGTCTGTGGACGTGTTTGTCCACAAGACCGATTATGTGAAGGCGCATGTACGCTGAACGATGATTTTGGTGCCGTGACGATTGGAAGCATTGAAAAATACATTACCGATACCGCCTTTAAGATGGGGTGGCGTCCGGATATGTCTGATGTGGTGTGGACAGACAAAAAAGTGGCTATTGTTGGCGCAGGCCCTGCCGGTTTGGCGTGTGCTGATATTCTTGTACGTAACGGCGTTAAGCCCGTTGTTTACGACAAATATGAGGAGATAGGCGGCCTACTTACGTTTGGTATCCCGTCGTTTAAACTTGAGAAAGATGTTATCAAGCTACGTCGTGAAATCTTTACTGAAATGGGTGTTGAGTTTGTGCTAAACACTGAGATTGGTAAAGATATTGCGTTTGAAACCCTACTCAAAGACTACGATGCTGTGTTCTTAGGCATGGGAACGTATAAGTCTATGAAGGGCGGGTTCGATAACGAGCATGTGAACGGCGTGCATGAAGCACTACCTTTTCTTATCGCTAACACCAATCGTGTAATGGGCTTGGAAAAAAATGAAGCCGACTACATCGACATGAAAGGCAAGCGCGTAGTGGTGCTGGGCGGGGGTGATACCACGATGGACTGTGTCCGTACTTCTATTCGCCAAGGTGCTGCGCAGGTTACCTGTGCTTATCGTCGTGATGAAGAGAGTATGCCAGGCTCACGTCGCGAAGTCGTTAACGCAAAAGAAGAAGGCGTGGAGTTTCAGTTCAACTTACAACCCATTGATATTGCCGTTGATGAAAACGGTAATGCATGTGGCGTAAGACTCAT
>Ga0209652_1002183_pt1 | contig 15373 bp, 12 predicted proteins | sample SaaInl74LU_5_DNA_FD_184641 | JGI IMG/M metagenome (GOLD analysis project Ga0209652, IMG submission 184641) | Marine microbial communities from expanding oxygen minimum zones in the Saanich Inlet - ESP_74LU_5_DNA (SPAdes) (version 2) | ecosystem: Environmental > Aquatic > Marine > Intertidal zone...
AGCGATTGGAGTTCATCGTCTAAAGCAACGAAGTCAAGGAAGCCTCTAAAGAAGAGGATCAAGATGGAAGAAGATGAGAGAGTAGCGCAAATCAATAGCTTGAAGAATCGTCCAACGAAGATGACTAGGATGGAAGATGATGCGATTGATGCGTTGATGCGGGAGCAAGTTGGCTCGCCGGAGATAGCTTCATTCGATTTGGATACTAGCCTCAACATCTCTGAAGACGCCTTGTTTGGTGAGGATGTCGACAATGGATACTCTTTCATGCCAGTTCCTAATGCCTCTTTGGAACCGATTCCTGTGTCTGCCAGCTCGCTTTACTACCAACCTACGCCGTATCCAACTTCCACCTACGCCTACAATGGGATGAATCCAACTCCTTTGCCTTACTCGTATGGTATGTCGTCGCAAAACTCTGCAAGCGTATCTGGAAGACCACTCGGTTTGCTTGCATTCTCAAACAAGCTCTACCAGTTACAAGATTGTATCTTCAATGATATCTCCGCTACTCAGTCAACTGAAGAACAGGCGCAAAAGCTTGCGGTGCTACAGCACTGGTCAAGGGCAACAGCTCAGAGACCTCTCCAGCCTAATGCGTTTGCTCCGCCTCCGGTCAAACAAGTGTCCTCTTCTCGTGCAAGCGTTCCTACGCCGGGCCCAATCCCAGAGCTTGGCTCGAAAGAAGGGTCCGTGGAAGGGAAAGATACTGACAACATGGACAATGCTGACAAGCCTAGTATCACGCCATGAGAGATTGATAAGCAGCCTTTCGTATTCACGTGGACTTCCTTGGAATGGGTAGATATATATAGCTTTAGCACGATATATTGAAGCGTGCGTAGAGATGTTGTAATCTAATAGGATGAATAGATGTGTATAAGATGTGTTCTGTTTGTTTTCGTTTTGAATAATATTTTGCAGGCGCAAATTTTCCGTGGTGACAAAGGAGATTCGTTAAGGGAAGTTGCCTCCAATTAGTCCTAGCGAAGATGACCTCGAAAGAAGTCAAGACAGAGCTTCGAGAGTATCTTGATGAAAAGAAACTCAACTCCCTCTTTGTAACAATTGTGGAAGCTATTCTGACTAAGGTGAGAATGATTTTGATTCTCTTCTTTTCGATGTGTTACTTAGTCGAGTATTCATCCTCAACTTTCCCTTCTCTCTCAAGAAACCACAATGCCCTATCGATTTCATGGTGAATTTCTTACTGGACAAGTATCCCAACGAGACAAGCAGTATTGAGAAGCGCTTCGTGAAGGAAACGCCTCTGAGTCTTGTCATGGCTGCTAGCAGCAACAAAGATGAGGAAGAAGAACTCAGCGAATCAGAGGAGGAGGAAGAAGAAGAAGAAGTCTTGTCCGTGGAAGAAGAACGGTCTATAAGCAAGGAGTCCAGAAATCCCCGTCCAAAGAAGCGTCGTGAATCAATCTGTGCAGAGAAGCTCAGCGATGATAAATACGACTCCGATCTAATAGTGATTGAGAAGAGTGAGTCTGAAATGGCGAGGATAAGCGAGATCTGTATGAAAAACATGTTCTTTTCTCACCTCGATGAGCAACAGATGAAGACTATCCAAGATACAATGTTTCTGATCGAACATGCTGACGGTGATATGATCATCAGACAGGGTGACGAAGACGGAGACAAATTTTATTGTATTGATAGTGGAGTTGTTGATATCTTTATTAACGATGGCGAAGAACGAAAGCTTGTCAAAACTTGCCAAGCAGGCGACTCCTTTGGTGAGCTAGCCTTATTGTATGGTGCACCTCGAGCCGCGTCTTGCATCGCAAGTGGAGACGTCAGGTTGTGGACCTTGGACCGTATATCCTTCAAGCGGGTTCTCATGAAGACAACGGTTGAAGTGAGAACTGTTAACAAGAGCTTTCTTGAGATGGTTCCTCTCTTTAGTAATTTGGACGAGTACGAATTGCTGACGATCTCAGATGCCTTACATGAAGAAAGCTTTGAGGATTCGCAAGCAGTGTTGACAGAAGGTGAAGCCGGTGACAAATTTTACCTTATTAAGGAAGGCAATGTCGTCTGCACAAAACGTCAAAGTGATGGAAGTGTCAAAGAAGTGAAGAGATTAACCACTGGTGAATACTTTGGAGAGCTGGCATTGCTTACTGACAAGCCTCGTCAGGCTACCGTTACTGCTGAAGGTAGGCTCACGGTCCTATCGATTAACAGGGAAACATTCAATAATCTGGTATGCATTAAAGAGTTACTCGTGAGAAACATGGGGACATATAACATTTAACATTGAGCTAGTATGAGTATGTAACACTACAAGTTCTTCTACTTTCTCTTGGCTAGTGACATGGCAAGAATTGCTGTAGCTGCGATCGCTGTGTAGACCTGAAGCGCATTTCCATACCAAGGAGATGGGCGCAATGCTGCATCTGATTCTCTCTTCTTCCTTTCCTCCAATTGTCGCTCGGGATGGTGAAAGTTGTAAAATAATCTCATCAAGTTTCTCTCTAACATCGCCACTGTCACCTTTCCAACCATTGGAATGTAAGTCACGCCAGGAATTTGTAAAATTTCATCCTCGCTCACGTTTTTGAAAGATGCAACATTGACAACAGTTGTGTTGGGCTGAATCCATTCAGATGGAAGTCGATAAGCTTTGGTTGGGACTCCGGTTACAACAACAGAAGACTGTAAACAGGTGAAAGACAATTGATATGAGCATACAGAAGAACACAAACACAATACAAGCACTCATCAAAAAGGCTATCCTTCGTCATCATGCTTACCTTGCGCACACAAGACTCTGGCGTCTCTCCATCACAAGCATACAACCTTCCTCCACGAAATAGATAAATGGAATCAATATCAACCGAGTATACATCTGCTCCATCATTCGCCAACATGGCAGCCAAAGGCCTCCCTACAATTTCGGACCTGTTGATGATAGTCACAGTCTGACCCTCCATGTGCCTCCCAATAGGCTTGCTCTTATCATAACACGAAGGACACGATTCCAAAATCTTCACCACCGAAAGAGCCGTACAAGGAAGAACACACTTTTTGGAATTAGTGGGATAATCGACATAACGTTTGTTGCGATACAAATTCGATCTGTATTCATGACACAACCCCTCCACATCACACTTGTGTGAGACAGTATCACGCAAATAATCATCTTGACTCTCCCCCGAGAAGGATTCCACCTGTCCAAAGATGGGATAGTACACGATGATCCCATGCACGCGTGGATCATCATTTGCATCTCGTAGGGCGTTCTCGACATCAATTGCATCGTCAATTTCACGTAGTTCGTATCGGATACCGTCGGCTTTGCAGGCGCGGCCGGTCCACTCGGCGTACTTCTTGGCGGCGGGGTCACTGTTGGCAAGTAGACCTACGAGGAGGGGTGCTTCGATGCCTACTTCTTTGAGTTTTTGAATTTGGGTGCGGATTTCTTCTCGGAATGGTTTGGCTATAGCAGTGGCATCGATTTTTTGAGCTCCCGGAGCCCAATTGTTGGTGGAGTCGGCAGTTTTTTCGGATGACATTGTTGCAGTGGTTGATTGTGGTGGTAGCGATGATTTTATGAAGTGAAATGGTTGGTGGCGTTGACCAATAGCAGAGAGCAAAGTAGTGAAATTGCAAGTCTCTTTTTGTGATGGACGAATGGCGGAGATAAAGTGATCCATGATGATGTGATGGCAAAATAATGCTTTCAGCTATGAAAGGTATAACAATGCATCATACTATTCCATACCTTTATGATTTGTTCACAGTGTTCTGATCCAAAAATTGGCTTCTTTGGTGGCATCATTGACACGCTGCGCTCTCCCATTGCATTATACTCATTGATTGGCATCATATCATAATTCATCGCTATCAAAGAACACAACATCAATCATCATGCTATCATCTCGCTTGCTACTACGCTCGAGCAGCGTCAGCTCTTCACGACGAGCCGCTGCGTTACTTCCATCATCATCATCTTCCGCTCAACACTCCTCCTTCTCGACAACTGCGCCAAAGAACAATGGCAACAAAGCAACCAACGTAGTTGTAGTCGATGGAGTTCGTCTACCATTTGCCATGTCATCCACCATCTACGAGGATCAACTTGCAGTCGATCTCCAACGTCTGGCGTACCAAGGCCTCGTTACCAAAACTGCATTGAACAAGGAGGATGTCGATTACATCTTGTCAGGAACAGTCATTCAGGAAGTTAGAACGAGCAATATTGCAAGAGAGGCAGCAATCAATGCAGGATTTCCTGCTAGTATCGGAGCTCATACTGTCAGTATGGCATGCATATCGTCGAGTGTTGCTATATCCAGTGCTGCTGAGAAAATCATCTCGGGGAAGGCATCGGTGGTGCTTGCTGGCGGAGTAGAAACATTCTCTGATACTCCTATTCGTCTTAGTCGTCACCTTCGTCAAAAGCTCATTACCATGTCCAAGGCAATGAAGAAAGGAGGTCCGATTGGAGCTGTTCGTCATTTGCTCAAGGGGTTGAAAATGAAAGATATTAGTTTGGAAGTCCCTGCAATTGCGAACTATACAACAGGCGAGGTCATGGGAGTGAGTAGTGATAAACTTTCTGCCAAGTTTGGTGTATCTAGATTGGAACAGGATGAATTCACTGTGAGAAGTCACTCTATGGCTGGAAAGGCGCACGCAGATGGATGGTATGATGGAGAAATTGTTCCCTATAAAGGATCAACAGAAGAGAATGGAATCAAGGCCAGTTCAACTGTGGAAAAAGTATCAAAGCTAAAGCCTGCGTTCGTCAAACCTCATGGGACGCATACTGCCGCGAATTCTTCCTATTTGACAGATGGTGCGGCTGCATCATTGATTATGAGTGAAGAAAAGGCTCTTGAATTGGGCTTCAAGCCCCTGTGTTATATTCGTGACTGGTCATTCAAAGCATGCGATGTAAGTTGGTGTGTTTTGGTGTTGCATTGCTCTACTCCTTTATATCAACCTCGTGTTCTAAACATATCCATAATTGTACAGCCCTTTGATGAATTACTCTTGGGACCAACATATTGCTCCCAAGAAGTCTTGTCTCGCAACAATCTCAATCTCGAGAGTGATATTGGAGTGTTTGAGATTCACGAGGCGTTTGCTGGACAAATTCTTTCCAATCTCGTGGCAATGAACTCACAGGCATTTGCCGATGCAAATTTTGGAGGAAAGAAGGTGGGCGAAGTGGATATGAGCAAATTGAATACAAAAGGAGGTTCATTGGCAGTTGGGCATCCCTTCGGTGCGACTGGATCTAGATTGGTAACTACTGCGGCCAAGAGACTACAGGCGGAGAATGAGCGTTTTGCTCTCATTGCTGCGTGTGCAGATGGTGGTCTTGGCCACGCTTGTATCTTGGAACGGTATGATAATTGAGTGTTTGGTACTTGGTAGTTATTGTATAGAGTAATAGGTGTTCATAATCTCTGCTAGCAATCATCCTTTAGTGAGAGAGGGCTTACAATAAGTACTGGAGAGAGAGACTTTCTATACTGCTCAGTGTGCGTCGTAGAGCAATACTAGTTCCTACCTTAATATTTTGCCGTTGCTCCTCACTCCTTTCCTCCTTTTTGAAATCCTCCAGCATGCAGTTCATCATCGCAACATCGCCACCCCTCCCTAAGTACTTATGGACGTGTGTGGGTGGCCGGATATCACCGTATCACATCGTACATTCACCAATATCTGCCGTCCAAACCATCGCAATCGACGACCACCCTTCATCATGTCCAGCCCATTATCACAACCACCTACTTCCCCTCGGGGTATACAACACATCATCATTCAAAGCCGAGGTTGGAGCAAATATGAACCTCATCCCAATCCACTGTTGGTACATTTGCGTGACGGACGATCGAAGCCGAGGGCATGGTTGAGGATTGACGAGGGTGAATACAACAAATACGAAAAGGGGACAAAGAAGGGGAAAATGAAATCACATCTCAGTGAAATGGAAAACAATAAACTTGTGAGGATCAAATCGGAATTGGAACGCATCATCCTTTTCTTTGATCATAATCAATGGCCCAACGGATTTACCCCGCACGCTGACCTTGCCCACGCATACGGTGTGTCCGCTCATAAGGTTAGGCACTGTGTGAACTTACATTTGCGCAACAACTGTAAAGAGAAGCGCAAGGTACGGGATGATGCTGGCAGAACAATATTCAATTCACAAGAGGTACGAGAGAGGACGTTCACACCATACAAGTATTTTAAGAAGCTGCAACGGAAGAACAATCCTGGGGTGACTCTACTCGACAAAGAACTGAAAGAAGCTTACGACAAACTTGATGAATTGACATTGCACGAGATGAAATTAGGTGCAGAGGCTGAGAAGAGCATTGTTGCCAATATTGATTATGAGATAAAGACAGCTTTGCAAAAGACCAACGGGTGCATCAGCTGGAAAGGATTGGCATCATTCATTGCAGGTGGCAAGGAGAAGGTACAGCCAGTCAGTCCCAAAACGCTTGCAAATTATGTTACTGCTACAGAAGGCTTTCGGGACTTTGTAACTCAAACTTCACCGCAGTGTACCACCGAACGTAAGAAGAAGCGGAGGAAGAAGCAGTCAACAATCTTCTAGACACGATGATTAGAGAGATGAGATAGGGGAATAGAGGCCCTAACAACGGTATGATGTTCTGTCGTCTTCATCATATAGTAGACTCATTGCAGCACAGCATGCCTCAATGTTTCGCATTTCCGGGCATTTGCCGATGCAAATTTTGGAGGAAAGAAGGTAGGAGAAGTGGATATGAGCAAGTTGAATACAAAAGGAGGTTCATTGGCAGTTGGGCATCCCTTCGGTGCGACTGGATCTAGATTGGTAACTACTGCGGCCAAGAGACTACAGGCGGAAAATGAGCGTTTTGCTCTCATCGCTGCGTGCGCAGATGGTGGTCTTGGCCACGCTTGTATCGCTTGTATCTTGGAACGGTATGATAATTGAGTGTTTAGATAAGTGTTATAAGAAATGAAAATTCAAATAGACGTGAAACTGCTCGTGGACACCTTATAAAAGTAGGGTATTACTTGTTCGTACTTCGCGTACGTATGTATGGTAAAAGAGCTCGTGATTTTGATGCGATGAAAAGCAAGGCACTTGGACTTCTCTCCTAGAAAAAGCAATGAACTCCAACAAGAACAACACCAACCCCGGCACTGTTGCCGCCGCTGTCGCCAACCACGACGATGAAGAAATGTCCTGCCTAACGGAGCCCGCCTACCAGCCCGATGCCGCCGCGCCTGAGAAAGCGGGCGATGCAGAACCCGACGCCGAAGAAGAGGAGCCAAATGAGCCGGACTGGGGAAAGATCATGCAACATGAGCCGGCACGCACGGAGGTTCCCATTTTTCTGTCTGGACGTGAGCGCAAAGAGGCTGCCAGCGACAGCTATTCCACCGCATTGGACGCTCTTCATGACTCCGTGAATAAATCTGCAGAGTCCCTCGTCGAGATTGTCGTGACTTTGTTGCACGCTCGGGCGCAGAAGCTCGTCGATATTGAGGGAGAGTTGACGCAGGATTACGTCCAGAATGATAAGCGACGTGAATTGATGGAGAAGAGATTGGAGGAGAATGCAAGGGCTGCTCAGGGGATGTTTGCGAATCTTCTCAAGAGGGTTTCCGCTGCGAATCAGCCCAATGATTTGTTGGCGCAGAAGAAGATGCGGTTGAACGAGGATGAAAATGAGGTGACAAACAATGCCTGCAATGACAATCCTGAGAATGAGGGGGGTGGGGATGGGGACGGAAACAATGAGGGTCAAGAACCGGACTGGGGAAAGATCATGCAGCACGAACCGGCACAAACGGAAGTGCCGGTCTTCCTCACGGGGAGGGAGCGTCGCGAGGCAGCATGCGCCAGATTCCAAAGTTCCATTGAAGATTATCATGCCATTATGGATGGATATGCCCAAGAGCTCACTCAAACAGTTGCGGATTTGTACAACACCAGGATGGGGAAACTCGACGAACACGAGCAAATGTTGAAGCAGGAATACGCTGTCAATGACGAGTCACGTGGGAAGATGTTGCACAACTTGCAGGAAAGCAGTGCTGCTATCCAAAACAAATTTCAGGAGATGATCATGAAAGTGATGCTCCCGAACGGAGGACCACAGGAGCAGCAGGAGCAATCATTGGAGCACGGAATTCTCACGCAAGCGGCTTCTTTGGGGGAGAGTCCTTAGAATTGTTCGATGCCAATCGCATGAGCAATCTCTCGTTCAAGGGGGGGGCATTGTCGTGAATATTTGGAATGATTCTGTCATACCTATCTTTGGTTTGTCGATAAACTAAACAACTATTCTATAATGTTAGAGAAGCATTGGGGTCAGGTCGCAATTTGTTCCCCGCTGTAGCAAATGTCAGAAACGCTGTATGTCCTCTCATATGAGCAAAAGGGCGAGCGCAAAGTATCTTTCTTGATGGACCTTTTACTGAATCGTTGCTTCTCTTTTTGCCGTTGACTTTGATATCATTATCTGTCTTGTCTTCACTTTCTTTTGTCTTTTGTGTACCTCCAACCTGCCTTTCCTTCTCAAGTGAAACGGCCTCTTCAGTAGGTATGTCTAACAAATCCGATGGCGGTGTTTCCATTTCATACTCATCAACGTAGTACTCCTTCAATCGTGCTTCCACTGTCCTCAATGAATGGAATCCATTTTGTTTCATTGCAGCCACGGTCTTTTGAGTTTGTTCCATGCAGGGAGAATAACTGCAAATTCTGCCATTCGGCTTGATAGTATAAGCAGCATGAGGGACCGCCAGCCATGGTTCAGGAAGATCCAGAAATATTGCATGAGCAGCTGCTTGTCCCAATTGAAAACCACCTTTCCCATCATCTACTTCTTCTTCTTCGTTCATGTCATCATTGTCCACATCTGTAGTAGCGCTGTCCGTCAGAGCATCGTCTTCAGCAGATTGTTCTATCCCTTCTTCGCTGTTAGCACCATTCTTCGCCGCAAGAAGGTTCTTCTTTCCGCACACATCTCTATGATGAACTTGTACCAAGTGACCAAGTCCGTGCCCTTCAAATTCCTTTCTTGCCTTGCCAACACGCATCTTGTTAAATTCATATGTATGCAGCTTTCCTTTGGGAGCAATGGATCGTAGAATTACGTGACTCATGGCCCCTGAGCCAGTACCTGATTCACACACAGTCATATTTGGGCTTATTTCCAGGTAGTGAGTGATCATAGATGCATCTAATTCGTGAACAATTTGTGTTCTATGCGGTAAACTTCTAGCCCACAACTCTGGCGTAGGTCGTAATAAATATAGGAATCCCAATCCTTCATTATCTTTTGACCGGATCTTGCACCCATATGGTTTGCCAATGAAGTCATTGTGATGGAAGTGCCCATTACGATTTGAAAATATATCATTTGGTGTAGCATAGACGAAATTGAGATCATTGAAGGATTCAAAGACGACAACAAGATCGTTAGGTTGAATTAGCCGCCGAGCGGGAGGAAGATGCTGCTCTTCATAGAGAGAGCAATCGATCAATTTGAGTGTCTCCTCGTCTTCGCTATTATCAGTAGCCTGCTTTGATGTTGTGTAATCGTTGCCAAAGAACAAATCCTTGGCTGCCTCATTGGCTTTGAGGCACAGTTCTCGATCAAGTGGGTCGTCACCAAGATGTGTTTCATCTACAAGGCGAATATTAGACTTGGCTACAATGCCAGGCGTCTTTGTCATATCCCTGCCGAAGTCCATGGTGGCGTCGATGTCGGTGGTTACAAGATCGTTTTTATGGAGTTGATTGATGGATGGATGAGTGAGAGATCAATGCGAAGGAATTGAAAACGTAGGACAGACTCACGCAGGCAACCATTCAAGCATCAAACATAATATTTGCGCTTTGTTCGTCAAAGCTCAAAGCTGCTGCCGCTGTTGGTATTACCCGGAACAAAAACAGTAGCAACGATGAAGCTCGATCCATCAGTTATGCGGACAATGAACAAGCAGGACTTTCGAGTCCTTGCTGCGGTGGAGACGGGCATGAAGGGCCATTCTCTCGTTCCACTTGCTCTCATCAATTCCATTGCAAATTTACGTCATGGAGGTACCAACAAAGTTCTATCTGGCTTACTACGCGACAAGTTACTCAGTCATGACCAAAGCTGTGGCTACGATGGGTATCGGCTTACCAACTCTGGATATGATATTTTGGCACTTCACAACCTCAAAAGTCGTGGCATCATTGCTGGAATAGGAGATAAGATTGGGACAGGAAAAGAATCCGATGTGTACGTCGCAATTACTCCCAGGAATACTCAGGTTGTACTAAAGTTTCATAGGTTGGGAAGAACATCGTTCAGAGATGTAAAGAAGAAGCGAGATTATTTCATGGTGAATGCCCTCTCGAAGAATAAGAAACACGGGACGCAGTATAGGACCTTACCTAACTCGTGGTTGTTCTTGAGCAGAACGTCGGCAATTAAAGAATACGCATTCATGAAGTCTCTTTATGATGTTGGATATCCCACACCTAAACCACTTGGTCAGAATAGACATATTGTTGCTATGAGTGTGGTGCGTGGACTACCCTTGTACCAATTGCATTCCAATCGAGTGAGTGCGGAGCAGGCTCAGTCGATTTTTGAACAGTCTGCTGTACTTGCTGGAAGGTTGGCACAACATGGATTGGTCCATTGTGATTTAAACGAATTCAACCTCATTGTTGACTTGAGTGGTGTTCAAAGCAAGATTGCCAACAGTGGCGTTGAAGGAGTGAAAAGGAGCGATGATCTAGATGGAGAGGATCGCGATTGGGAAGACGATGCAACAGAGCATTATGTACGTCATGCAGGTCTTCCAGACAAGCACAAAGGAGCTTTAAGCTCAAATGCAACACTACAAAAGCATGGCATTGATGGGACGGGAGAAGTTGTTGTTGAAGCACCGCCGGAGCCTCAAGAGAGACTACCGGGTGGTGATCCAAAGCCGATTGTTACGCTGATTGATTTCCCACAAATGATCTCAACAAGGCATCCTAATGCAAAAGAGTTGTACGAGCGTGATGTCGAGTGCCTAAAAATATTCTTCAGCAAAAAGCTCAAGTGTCATGTAGAAGGTGAAACAGAAGACTCAAGACTTGGTGGAATAATGCCCTCATGGGAAGAGCTCATCGCAAATAGCAATCAGGATGATACCGAAGAAGACGGAGACGGAAGTGATGATGTTACTTTGGTGTCGAAAGCACAGCTTCGTTTAGATGAAGACTTGAAGGCTTCTGGTTACTCTGAAGAAGATGCTGCAAGAGATTCTGAGCTCATGTACTATCAAGCTCGCCAAAGATCAAACCGAGGTTTGGATGATGTAAATGAAGAAGAAAACGACGAAGAAGGCAGTGACGAAGATTATGATAATGGAGAAGGAGAGGATGCTTTTGAGGCCGATGTCAATCCTGTTGTAGAGGAGACTGAGCAAGCACCAGAGTTATTAGACATGGACAACTTTCACATCAGTCAGAAGAATTCCAATGCTGATGATGGTGCTTCCTTTGCCGGAGGTGTTTCAATAAGCGGCATGTCACGAATGTCTCAGCTCAGCCACGCAGAAGTAGAACATATTGCACGCGAGCGAGTCAAGAAGCATTTGGAAGACCGCAAGAGAGCCTCTGGCAGAAAGGGTGCCTTCAAAAGTCGTAACTCAAACAAGTCATATTCCAAGGGTAAGCGTGTGATGAACGACTTCGGCATATAAAAGTAGTACTAATATAAGAGATGGACATAATAAACATGGTTGCTATTTACATAGGTTAAAAGAATGTTGATATTTCGACATGAACAATGGCCGGTATATCAAATCCTGGTTCAAAGCCTTTATCGACTCTTTCAACAGATCGTGGTGAGTGTGAATCATTTGATGGGGACTCTCTTGAAGGGGTCTTGACTTGCTTTCCAGCACCCTGAGTTGCGGCTCGGTCATTAGAATGCGATGGATCACCAGACACTATCTTGGGAGCAGGGAAGCGCTTGAGAGCAATAACCAACGCATTTTCTGCTGGTGCAATCCTTGCTGAAATGCCATTGTATTTATCTTGATTGTCGTCTATTGATGTAACAGAGCGACGTAATAAACTTGGCCTCGTTGGTCCATAATCTGGCATTGATACTGAACGCTTCAATGATGGCTTGGCTTGCTTCGTCAAAGAGATTTTCTTTATGGAGGTTGTCTCTGAAGCCATACTCAATGATTCAACTGCTTTCTTGAGGTTCTCTTCCGTTGCTCTTAGCTTACTCATTCTTCTCCTCCTTCGGGATGATGCTGAATGGGAAACAAACTTGGCGCATTGTATCTCGCGGAGTAGCGTATTGACACCAGCAACAATACGTGCATATTCTGCATGTTCATGTAATGTTTTTCCAACTGCGTCGAAGTCAACACCATCTATTACCGCAGCATAGCTTCCTCCATCGCGGCCTTGTTGCTGTTCTATTTCATTCAACTTGGTCTTCAACATGATGCCGTTGTCGATCAGACCTTCAAGGAACAAATCTAAACATTCCTTGTATGCTTCTGCCGCACCGACGAAATCATTTCCTCTACGCATCGCATCACCAATGTTGCTCTGAGTGATGGCCATCTCAAGTGCATACTCTCTGGAGAGATCCATCTTTTCGAATAGAAGAGCATTGCACTTATTCCACTCTAATATTTTGAGTGCATCGCGGTGATATTGCAAGGCTTCAGCGTCGTCTTGGCCATGACAACTGAGCCCAAGCGTATTGAGATGCCGCGCAACAAGAGGATCGGTCGCCATGGTTCACAGATGATAAGGATGATACTACTAGTTAGTTGAAATGGATCGTATTGTGGACAAAATTGGTGGGTATTGTTGCTTCTGCTAGCGATCGGAGAGGCGGCGTGAAGTTTGTATGGGTAGTGCAGAAAAAGTGAAATCGGAGTTGTCCATTCATCGGCGGCATGTTGGCGGCATGTTACGGAGAATGACTGGAAGAAAGATCCTAAATAGAGAAAATGGTATCTGCCATCTGCCATCTCCAAAAGACCAAAAGCAACAAGCAACAGGTAGATATTACTATGTAACAAGAACGGCAACATCATGGCGAACCCACCAGTCACTATCACCGATGACGTGCAAGGATTTTGGGCGGCAAGAGTGAGTGAAAAGAATTATGTGGCTGGTCGCTGGTTGACCGTCGACCAGCACATATCAAAATGTGAAACACATCAAGTGCACTGAGTTTGCAATTTAAATTTAACCGTTTCATGATGTTGTAATGTTTCCTAAGTTGTAATTTTCTAACAAAGCTTCATAATGTACGTTTTCTAACAAAGCTTTATGATGCATTCCTATAGTGGTCCGGCGCTGCACTCGGTTGGCACAAGCGCGACGTGAATCCGCACCTTCAAAAATATAATAACCTTTTAGTTGAAAAGGATGAAGGCAATCGCATCTTTGTTCCTCTATGCGGAAAGTCGGTTGATATGGCATATCTTGCCTCAAATCCAAAGGTTTCACACGTAGTTGGTGTCGATATTATTAAACAAGCAGCTGAAGAATTTGCGGAGGATCACCCAACTCTATCTCTCAAGGAGTTTCAAACTGACGAGAGTTGTGACTCGACATCTAGCAACTCTATCTTTCACGGTGATGATATAACAATTATCGTTGGGGATTTGTTCAATCTGTTACAGATGGAAAGTGATGAAAGATCGAAATATGTTACACTGGGCAGCACTGTATCTACAGAATATGATGGTTTGACGTCCTATTTATTTGATTCAATTTACGACCGTGCATCAATGGTTGCAATCGATCCTTCGCTACGAAATGATTATGCCAGTTACATGGGAGATATACTTAGACCTGGTGGAGTTATGCTTCTGGTAACACTCGACAGAAGAAAGGTTACGAATGATGCTGCAAAAAGTGATGGACCTCCCTTTTCCATTGATGAAAGTGAAGTCCGACAGCTCTATGAGTCACAAGGATGGGTAGATACTGTTGAGTTGTTAGAGGAGGTGGATGATTTGTCATCGGATGATGATAAGAAGCGTTGGGAAAAGAAGGGTGTGCTGGAGTTGCATGAATTAGTTTTTGTTATTCGGAAGAAGACGTCAGAATCGAAGTAAGCACAAAAGTAGAACTGTACACTTAAGTTAGTCAATCTTCTTTGGATGCTTCCTTCTCCTTGATCAGTTGATCCGAGCAATTCTGGGTCACTCTTCCAAAGTCCATCAGATAAAACAAACTTATAAATCGAAGTAGACCCATCAATGCCACTTGACAGACGGCGTCAAAGACACTTGTGACAGGATTCATTCCAGATGTGAGCATCGATAACATCCATCCATCAATACCAAAGTATATGTCAAATGTTGGATTGGATTTTAATGCTTCCTTGACAATCTTTCTACCAACCACATCGGGCTCCCAAATTCCACCACTCTCAGATATCAATCGGCACGCTTCTGGCTTGTTTTGATTCTCAATCTCATATCCTGGAGTATTGGTGTCTGGTGGATATGCCAGCATTATATTCACATTTGATTTATGAGCTGCCAACTCCATCGAGAGACATTCTGCAAAGCCACGGATGGCAAACTTTGTTGGTGAATAAGCACAATATCCGTAAGTTCCAGCTTGACCTGACATGCTTGAAGTTAGCACAATATTGCCACCCAAGTTATCTTGTTGTTCCATGAATGGCAAAAATGCCTTGACGATGTAAGTGGATCCTAAATAATTGAGTTTCACTTGCGACCGAAAGTTGGATGGTGACAAATCTTCAAAGTCAAGAGGCACAGAAACACCGGCGCAGTTGAAGAGCAGCGAAGGTGGACCCACTTCTCCACATAGATCCTCGGCGACTTTATTTAAAGCCTTATCATCTGTAATGTCTATCGATATTGTGCGTACTGTTGTAGCCTTCGTTCCCTTGCCCTTTAACATAGATTCAAATACAGCTTCTTCAACTTGTTTCTTTGCCTCTGCCAATTGACCTTCCTTTCTAGCCAAAAGTGTTATATTCTCACAGCCCCTCTTTGCAAGCTCTAGAGCAATGGAGAGCCCAATACCACTGCTTCCGCCCGTGACAACGGCATGCTGAAGTAACGGGTAGCGGCGGCTGATACTGCTGCTATTGTCGGCATCGGAAGAGGGTGTAGCAGCAAAGGAAGGGAAAAGATTCCTTTTTCGTCGAGTAAGGATGGCCAAGCTCGGAATTGAGAGCAACAATATTACTGGAGCTACAACAAGCAGCAGCAGCAGAGCTGGGAGGGACAGTATGCCTGCCAGTACTAGCCGCAACGTATGAGGAAACGCCATGGTTTTATTAGAGATTAGGGAGAGTGAGTTTTGTGCCAGTTGATACCGTTTTGAAAT